>UMGD01009213.1_pt1 | contig 14800 bp, 10 predicted proteins | sample 1965201 | NCBI WGS metagenome assembly UMGD01 (sample SAMEA4836066, study PRJEB28245) | human gut metagenome | biome: gut microbiome; material: fecal sample | place: Denmark | collected 2008 | reverse complement strand
CCATGTCTCTTTGTCTTTTTGCGAAACTTATTCTACCTGACCAAACATTCCAAGATGTAATCGAGCGTATATATCGCCAATATGAGGAACAAAAAATACATCAATGGACACATACAATCCCCAACGCGATGATTGCGACAGTCGGATTGCTATACGGAGAGGACGATTATGAGCGTTCTGTCTGCCTCACGGTCCAAAGCGCCTTTGATACCGATTGTAACGGAGGCACTATTGGTTCTATTGTGGGGATGATGTCTGGCATCAATGCAATTCCAGATAATTGGCTGCAGCCTTTGCACGTTACCCTTGAAACCAATATCAGCGGCATGGGAAAAATTGATATCGATGCCCTAGTACTCTGCCAAGTTAGAAATTATAAAATAACCGGATAAAGTTTTCTGAGTTTACATCTGGCATCACAGGAGGAAAATCTCCAATGGGCAGTAGAACAAACGGCATTTCTGTGTAAAGTTCATGCGTTGATCTGACGAGTCATAGTTCAAAAAAGGACAGGGATTGAGACAGGCACCGTCTGGAAAGAATGCCGATTTCGATTTCAGCCATATTCAGCCATGAAGCGTGAATGGGTGTATAGTGGATTTCCAAGCGCCGTGCGATGTGTCTGGCTGTGGCTGGATCAAAGACCTTATACAGCGAAGCGATGGAGTGGATGTTCAAATTATCCATGACCAGCACTATTTTTTCGCAGTGGCTGTAATGAACCTCTATCAACTCGCGCAGGAAATGGGCAAAATCCACGGCAGTTCTGGTATCAGTCAGTTTTACTACTTTCTTGCAGGCCAACGGTTCAAATGCAACGAACAGGTCGGCCACGCTGCAGCGGCGATATTCATAATTCTCCCGCTCTGGATTTCCGGGCTTTGGCGGAATGCTTCGCTTCTCAATAAGCTGCCGGTTCGTCTCATCCAGGCAAACCACCGGGCGCTGAACTGTTCCAGAAGAAAAAGAAACCACCATTGATAGGATAGAGAAGGATTAGACAAACAGGCGTCGTTTTTGGAAAGGAGAGCGCTTGGAGTTAAGCTGAATGCGTTCATGGTTGTAAAAAGCGATATAACTATCAATGAGCGTTTGTGCTTCGCGGATGGTCTCCGGCTTGAAAAGACGAATGCATTCGAATTTGAGAATGGAAAAGAAATTTTCTGCCATAGCATTGTCGTATGGGTTCGCCCGTCTTGACATAGACGGAGTAATGCCGTATTGTGTAGTTAGGGCAAAATAGCTTTGAGAAACATATTGAAAGCCTTGGTCACTGTGGAGTAGCAGCTCTGCAGTGACCTCTTCTTTTTCTATTGCCGTGCGGATCGTATCCAGCACCAGTTTGATACTTTGGCGGGTGCTGGTTTTGTAGGCGGCGATGCTTAAGTCGAACAAATCGCGGATGACGGAAAGGTAAAGAGTTCCCTGCTTGATTGGAATACAACTGATATCGGTTACCCATTTTTGATTGGGTCTGTCAGCATAGAAATTGCGATTCAACAGATTCGCATAAGTTCGTGTTTCCCCGTCGCAATGAACGAATCTCTTGCGGCGGATCTTGGCCAGCAATCCATATTTGTGCATGACCCGCTAAATGGTCTTGTAGTTGTAATGCTTACCGTACTGACGCTCAATCCAAAGCTGAACCCGACGACAGCCGTACGTACACATATACTTTCCACTGCCACGACATGCTTGAATCTGTTCCACCAAAAGAGATTCCCGATTCAACTGTTTGCTTCGCTTTCGGAAGCTGTAATATCCGTTGCGTGATATATCAAAGAAACGGCACATAGAAATGACCGGATACTTGGATGCATATCTTTGTATGATTCCATATTTGACTTGAGCCCTCACCTCTTTTCGGCTGCTTTGAGAAAATCTCGCAGCAGTTCATTCTCCATTCGAAGCTGTTTCACTTCTTTTTCTAACGATGGCAGTGTAGTTGGTATTTGCTTTGCTGGCCTCCCACGTCGTTTTGGAACACGTTCCTGCTCTTTTTGAGCTTTGCGCCTTGGCCTTCGCAGACATTCTTTGACCTGTTCTTTTGTAAATCCAAACTTTTCTCCGATCTCCCGGCAACTGTGTCCTTCCTGATGCATCTGTTCCATTTCTTCATAGTACTGTTTGATATGGGTATAACTTCTTGACATTTACATTTTCACCTCCGTTGTTCTTCTATCCTACTTCAGGGGTGGTTTCTTTGCAATGTCCTTTTTTGGCGGAATAGTTCACTGGTCGATGGAATTTTTGAAGTTTTTCCTATCCGTTTGATGGAAGTCGAAGAACAGGGAAAATCCCTAATGCGAGTTATCTTTCTGGACCAAAATAATCGGTGGCCAGAAGATTCTCAATGTGATTCTGATTATGCGCGGCAGTACCTTTCACTTTCTATTTTGCAAAATTACGATTCAATGCATAATCAGAAACCTATACAAAAAGCGCTGGAGTTCAGTTTTCCTTTGCTCCGATGCTTTTTGAATCAGGTATCATAAATACTTGGTATGTACAATAGAAAATAAGGATTGGAGTCATCCAAATATCATTTATAATAAAATCAGCCCAATGATTTTATATAAAGTGAGGAATAAAAATGCGTACTGTGATTTCCCTCAATAATGACTGGCTTTTTGACATATCTCCCGCAAATCTTGAACCACCTTTTTTGTTTTCCCCTGAAAAAACACAGGCAATTTGTCTCCCGCACACCTGGAATGCCGAAGATGGTCAAAGCGGCGAAAATTATCGGAGAGCCTGCTGCGCTTATTATCGTGCGCTCCATGTGCCGGCGCAAGCCAACGGGCGATTCTATTTGGAATTTCAAGCCGCCAACACCGTGTGCCGCGCATATTTGAACGACAAATTTCTGGGCGAGCATCGTGGTGGATATTCCACTTTTCGTTTCGACATCACAGATTTCTGCACGCCCGGCGGTGCGGACCGCTTGACTGTTCTGGTTGACAACAGCGAATGCCATGATGTCAATCCGCTTTCCGGCGATTTCACCATATTCGGCGGCCTGTACAGAGATGTGAACCTCATTTGTGTCCCGTACACACATTTCGATCTGTCCTATTATGGGACACAGGGCGTACTGCTTACACCCATACTGGATGAAAATGGCACGAGGCACCTTTCCATTGAAACACACCTCATTAACGGCGACAACGCCAAGGTCTGCTATGAGGTCACCGCGCCGGACGGCTCCTCTGCAGCCCGTGCCGAAACCGCGGGAAGCGCGCCAAACACAGAAATTTTGTTGCCCAACCCGGTACTGTGGAACGGGCTGCGCGCCCCTGCTCTGTATACCTGCACCGCCCGTGTAACGGGAGCGGACGGTCAAACTGATGAAGTCGTTCTTACTTTCGGCCTGCGCAGCTTTTTTGTCGATCCTGAAAAAGGTTTTTTCCTCAACGGAAAACACGTCCCTCTGCGCGGCGTTGCGCGCCATCAGGACAGGCAGAGCTATGGGAACGCCGTTTATCCGGAACAGCTGGAAGAGGACATGTCCATCTTATGGGATATCGGCGCGAATGCTGTCCGCCTTTCTCACTACCAGCATCCCCAGCATTTTTATGATCTGTGTGATAGGGAAGGGCTGGTCGTCTGGGCCGAAATTCCCATGCTGGCCATGCCGGACGATGAAGCCTTGATGCAGAACGCCTGCCGTCAGTTGACGGAACTGATCCTTCAAAACCTCCATCACCCAAGCATCTGTTTTTGGGGACTGCAAAACGAAATTGCCATCACAGGCGAAATATTGTCCATGTATCGGGGAGTGGAGCGGCTCCAGACGCTGGCCCATAAATTGGATCCCAACCGGCTTACTACCAGCTCCAATCTGTATTGCGTCAAAAACAACAGTCCTTTGAATCACATCACAGACGTTGTGGCCTATAATGTTTATTTCGGCTGGTATTACGGGCAAATGGAAGAGTATGCAAACTTTCTGGACAGCTTTCACGCAGATAATCCCGACGTGCCCTTGGGCATCTCAGAATACGGCGTAGACGCAAACCCCGCTTTCCATTCCGATGCGCCCCACGTAAAGGATTACAGCGAAGAATTCCAGTGCCGTTTCCATGAAACAGTGTATCCTATTCTCAACAGCCGCCCCTATGTTTGGGGTACCTTCGTATGGAATCTGTTCGATTTCGGGAGCGCCATGCGCAATGAAGGCGGATCCAAAGGACGTAACTGCAAGGGCCTCGTTACTTACGACCGCAGCCTGCGCAAAGACGCCTTCTATTACTACAAAGCCCAGTGGTCAAGCGAACCCTTTGTACACATCAATTCCCGCCGTTATGAACAGCGTGCATCAGATGTGATCACTGTGCGTGTCTACTCTAATCAGCCGAGTGTTTCTCTGGAAGTAGACGGAACACCCTTTGCGTCACTGGAAGGAAATGCGGTTTTTGAATTTCAAAATGTACCGCTGCATGCGGGCGTTACTACCGTGACCGCACGCGCTGGAAACTGTACTGATATTGTTTCCTGGACGCGCGTGGATACTCCCAATACAGATTATGCCTATATTGACCCCAATCCCGGCTTTAATGTGAAAAACTGGTTTACATTGGGGCAAAGCGAGGAAGATCTGTTCCCCCAGGACCGTTACTCTTTGATGGATACCATCGGCGACCTGATGGCAGAACCGCGCGCAGTTAAGCTGATCGGAGAATATCTTCCCCAGTTGAAAGATAATCCCATGCTGGAAAAAGCGAAGGCTTTCACGCTGTTCAAAATTGTCAACCGCATGAGCGGCTCCTTTGATGAAACTGTCGTACAGGAATTGAACCAGAAATTAAAGGAACTCCCCAAAACCTGACCTTGCACAAAAATATCGCCGCACCCAAACCGGTGCGGCGATATTTTTATCCCTGATTCCTGCGCAGGATGTCCCTGTATTCTCCTGGTGTGATGTGTTCCAGTTTTTTATAGTTGCGGATAAAGGAATTGCTGCCCGAATAGCCCACCTTCCGGGCGATTGTTTCAATGGCATCATTGGTATCCCGCAGCAGCTGTTTCGCTTTGGCAATGCGCATGCCTGTCAATGTATTGAGGAAGGTATCCCCCACGTTTTCTCTGAAAAACGCCGAAAGATAATTTGGTGTGATTTGAAAATGATCCGCCACGCCGGAAAGGCTCAAATTGTTATCCGAATAATTCTGGCCAATATATCCCAGGATCGCGGTTTTCAATGCGTCCGCATGCCCTTTGCGTTCTTCCCTTACCAGGTCGCACACCTGCCGCACAAACTTCTGGACGACAGCCTGCATCGACTCCGGCGTGTTCCCGCTGGAAAGCGCCGGGATGGGGTTGTTCTCGGCCCAGAATGCATCGAATGCGTCCCCTTGTACACGTACGCCGCGCAGCGCCGTATCCACCAGCGTGATAAAATAGCTGCGCGCCATATGGATATCTACGCTGCGGCCGGCAAAGCTCATCTGATATCCTTTCTCCAAAGCAGCCAATGCCTGTTCTTCATCACCTACAGAAACCAGATTTGCCAACCGTGTCAGCAGTTCTTCCGGGCACGCGCACAGCTTGTCCTGCTCCCGGTTCTCGCGTACACGCGCCACACCCGCACCGCCTGCAATCCGCCGGCGGTCGAGCAAACGCTGTGTGGCATAATAAGCCCCCGTTACATTTTCCAACCCGTTTACCGGCTCGCTGATGCAAATTGTCAGTATCAGCAACAGCTCTGCACGCGCATAGTCCAGCAGCTGCTCCATCGCCTCATCCGCAGCGGCCTCCAGGCCCTCTATCCGCCCATTGAGCAGAAACGCAATTTTATCCTGCCCAATATCTGCCGCGCCATATGAGACGTCCTGCGGCAAAAAGCGGCTGGCCTGCTGGCGCAGCATCACCTTAAACACCTCCTGCTCCTCCGTTTTTCCCGAGGGATAGCTGGTGATTTCCAATAAGACAATCACGTAGGAAGGATAAGGCATCAGAAGCCCCATTTCCATCATGCCATTGCTGTACCCGTCATAATCCGCCACCGCGCCGGTCAAAAGCTGATACAGCATGTTCTCCTGGATGCGCGGCATCTCCTGCTCCAGCGTGCTCTGCAGCGCATGCATATACTGTGTCAGAGAGCTGATAGACGCTTCGATATACTCATACTCCGAATCCTGTCCGACATGCTCACCCAGCGCAGATTCCTTTCGTATTTTCGCCATAACCCGTTCCAGGGGAATGTAATTTCCTCGGGAAAACAGATAGGCCGAAGCGATCCCTGCCAACGTCAGGGCACAAACCAGCAGTAAATGCGTTCCCAGCACAGCACGCAGCCGTTCCGCATAAAGCTGCTGAGGCTGTACCGAAATATAGCGCCATCCGGTAAGGCGCGAATCCACGCTGTTTACAATATAATCAGAACCGCTCTCCTCTGTCTCCTTACCATCCGCGCCTGTCCACTCCTCCAGCAGCGTAATATCGCCGACTGCCGCCAGAGGCACATCTTTTTCATCCAAAAGGCACACAAGCCCCTCTTGCAGCCCGCTGATCTCGCTTATATCCCGAAACAAGTCGTCCGTATCCACCTGTATTGCAATAACGCCGGTGGCATCTCTGCCGATACTCCACAGCGGAACCGATTGAAGAAGAAACAGCGCCTTTTCTTTTGCCGCAGCGCCCGGTCCGATGGTAACAAATTGGCAGTACAGGCGTTCTTCCTCAAAATATCCCACGAGGCTGCGGCCCAAAGAAGGGTCCTCCAGCAGGGCATACTCTTCCAGCGGACCGGAGTATACATTTTGTGTGGACAATATTTTATCATAGTGCATGGTATACAGCAGAATATCCGTGACAGAGCGGTAAACCTGGCGGTAATTGTTCAGAAGATTCGTGATCTGATAATTTGATACTCCAAGCGAACCGCCCTCCAGGCCCTCGCTGTCCGTATAGCGGTTGACCGCGCTGTCCATGGAAATATCGATTGCCACGAGCCGGATGTTTTCAAGCCGCTCATCTACCGTTTTCTGTACCTGTTCCAGCAGGGAAGCCTGATAGCGCAGCGTCTCTTCCCACAGAATATTCTGATATCGAAAAAAGTCCACCACAGTCAGAGCCGCCGGGATCATGAGCATCGCAAGAAAAGAAAGCAGCAGCTTCGCAAATACTTTGGAGCGGATACGGCGTACCCCTCTTCCGTTCCGCCTCTTTGAACCTATCATAATGTTCCTCCACCACGGGTAATCTGCCGTCTTTGCCACGGATATAATAGACGGCTTTTTATCTTAATCTTTGTGGCCGGGTTCCGCAAGCCGGAAAATTCTCCCAGGTTTATAAACCGGCTAAACCCCGGTCCGGAAACAATCCGGGCCGGGGTGCCGCGCGGCTGGGCTTTTACGTCGTGGCAGCAGTATTCGGTTTTGTTCACCGGGCGTTAAACGCGTCCCATGCCTCCTGCATATAGGTGCATGCAGTCTCTACTTTCATATCCTTCAGTGTCTGCACATAGCTGTCCCAGCCGTCTTCCACGGCGATCTGTCCAGTAATGAATTGCATGGACATCTCGTTCATATAAGTACTGACGTCGTTCATGATCTTCGTGTAATCGCTGTTTTTATCCGACGGAAGCTCCAGATTCGGAAGGATCATATCTGACACGCCGGCGGACCAGGTTTCATTCGCGGCAATCTGTTCAGGCAGCACTAACGTGATCTGTTTCCAGGCCTCGTACTCCATCGGCTTTGTAAAGCCCTGCAGCGGCTGCGCCCACTGCTGAATTGCTTCAGCCACAGTCTTGCCGTCCGGATCGTTCAGCACAGCGTCGGTATAAGTCTTTTTACCGTCTGTGACCGTATAGCTCTCTCCCTCGATGCCCCAGTTCAGCAAATCTGCGCCCTCTTCGGAATAGAAGTAATCCATCAGTTTTACCGCCAGCACGGGGTCTACACAATCCTTGGTGACCGCACCTGCCATACCGCCTACGCGAATGTTTGCTTCCGGATTGATCGTGTACTGCTGTTCGCCTTCGTTCAGCACGGGCCACGGCGCACCAACAAGCTCGAATTCAGGGTTTGTGGCGCGCACGTTCTGTGTAATATTGCCGATCATCCCGCCGACCATCATATAGCCTGCAACAGATTTTCCGCTGGTGACATTTCCGATAGCCGTCTGATAATCTGTCGTCATGTACTCGGGATCGATCAGGCCTTCAGCATACCACTGGGCCATCGTTGTCAGAAACGCTTTGTAGTTCTCTGTCATCGGCCCGTAGACAATCTCGCCGGTGTCTACGTCATTGTGAAAACTGGTGTAGGTATGATATGCAGGCATGAACATCGTAATGTGCACACTGCCGTCCGTACCTTTCATCGCCGTAACAGGCGTCGTGACGCTGGACTCATTCTCTTTGATTACAGTCAGGACCTCGTGCCAATCATCGATTGTCACAGGAACCTCCAAATCATATTTATCCAGCAGATCCTTGCGGATAGTGGGACCCGCAGTGACCAGACGCGCCGGATCCGGTTCCAGCTTATACATCGCGTTATAAGTGCCTTCATCGCTCAGCGCCTGCTTCATCATAGCCTCGTCGCTTTCCAGCCAGGCCAGATAATTGGGCGCATACTGACGGATCAGGTTATCCATGGGGATGACGATACCGTCGTCAAGCAGTCCCGTCAGTTTCATCGGTGTAGAGGAAAAGTCCCAGAAAATAATGTCGGGATACTCACCGGATGCCACCATCAGATTGAACTGGTCGCTTTCGCTCCCCTGCGCCGGCATGATCCATTCAATCGTCACGCCCAGGCGTTCCGCAGCCTCCTGGAAAGCCTTGAGCTGGCCGTAATCGCTCAAAACGCCGCTGGAGGAATTCCTTGCATAGACCGTGATTGTTTTGGGTTCTTCAGAAAGCGGAAGTGTAAGGGGCTCCGGTTCGCCGGTATACTGGCCTTCCTCCTGTGCGGTGGAAGTGCTCCCGCTTGCTGCGGCGGATGAGTACGCGCTGGAAGACGCGCTGCCTCCGCAGGCGGTAAGGCATGTAAGTGCCAGCGCCATTGTAAGCCCCAGTGCCAATAAACGTTTTTTCAGCTCCATCTTTTGCATTCTCCTTCACTTTTTTGGTTTATTTCATGGCCGACACTGCCGGGGCTAGCCTTTGACAGCGCCTACCATAACACCCTTAACAAAATATTTCTGCAGGAACGGATACACACACAGGATTGGAAGCGTGGAAACCACGATAGTGGCGTATTTGATAATTTCGCTCATCTCAAACGAAATCCCCGTACCGTCGCTCATCGCCGCGGACCCGCTGAGTACGATAATCTCTCGGATGATAAGCTGCAGCGGCCACAGGCTGCGATCCTGCAAATACATCATCTCGTTAAACCAGCTGCTCCAATGCCCCACGCCATAGAAAAGGATCATGATCGCGATCGTCGGCATGGACAGCGGAAGGATTACGCGCCACAGCACCACCCAATCGTTTGCCCCGTCGATCTTGGATGATTCTTCCAGGCTCGCGGGAATCGCCTCGAAATTTGTACGCATAATAATAAAGTTATAGACGCTCACAAGCCCGGGAAGAATTACCGCGATCCTTGTATTCAGCAAACCGAGATTCTGCATATTCAGATAGGTCGGGATCATGCCACCATTAAAGAACATGGTAAACATAACGTAAAGCGTCAGCGGTTTTTTGAGCATCAGCTTTTTGCGGGAAAGCGCAAATGCAAGCCCTGCCGTCAACACCACGTTCAGTGCCGTTGCAACAATCGTATAGAAAATCGTGTTCGTGTATCCCGTCCAAATCTCATTGTTTTCCAGAACACGCCGATAACCTTCAAACTGGACCCCGGTGGGCCACAACAGGACCCCGCCGCTTTGAGAGACCTTGATGGGGTCGCTGATAGACGCGAACGCTACATACACCAAGGGATACAGCGTAATCAGTATCAGGAAGATAACAATGATATAAGTTACGACATCAAACGCAATGTCGCCGGGCTTCTGTTTTATCTTCATATTTCTATCCCCTTCACCACAAGCTCGTTTCGGAAAGTTTTCGGCTTACTTTATTCGCTGCGACGACCAACACCAGGTTCACCAAAGAATTGAACAGGCCGATGGCCGCAGAGGAGCTGTAATTGGCCCCAAGGATACCCTGCCGGTAAACAAATGTGGAAATGATGTCCGCCGTTTGGTAGGTAGCCGGGTTGTACAGGTTGAAGACCTTTTCAAATCCCATACTCATCACAGCGCCCAAGCGCATGATCAAAAGGGTAACAATGGTGGGAGTAATACCCGGAAGCGAAATATGGATGATCTGCTGCAGGCGGCTGGCGCCGTCTAGCCGGGCAGCTTCATACTGCTCGGTGTCAATACCTGTCAACGCCGCCATAAACACTATGCTGTTCCATCCAAAGGTCTGCCAAATGTCCGATATCACATATACAGGGCGAAACCATTCCGGCTTTGAAAGGAAGCTGACAGGCATGCCACCGAAAAATTTGATGATCGTGTTGATGAGGCCGTCCAGGCTCGTAAAATCGATGATCAGGCCGCAGATGACAATGATGCTGATAAAATGCGGAATATAAGTAATACTCTGCGCTACCTTTTTGAATCGGACACTGCGCATTTCATTCAGCAGCAACGCAAAGATAATGGGAACGGGGAACCCGAACACAAGTGTTTCCAGGCTGAGCAGCAAGGTATTCTTCAAAAGGCGCCCGAAATAGTAGCTTTGGAAAAAATCTGTAAAGTGCTGAAAACCTACCCATTCAGCATCCCACATGGAGCCTGAAATTTTATAGTCCTTGAAAGCGATAACCAGCCCTCCCATGGGCATATAACAATAAATAAAGAAATAGGCAAGCGCCGGAAGCGCAATCAGATATACCAGCCAATTTGTGCGAATATCTGCACCAAGACGTTTCCAGGACCCATCACGCTTCTTTCCAAGTGTTCCAGACGACGTCCGTACTGTTTGTGTTTTTGCTGCGTATTCCATTCCTTGTTCCTCCCGTTGTTTTGCTGACGCACACCATCTTTTGCGGCTTCGACTCCGTGTGTTGTCAATATACCACTTGAGTGCTGATGGTGTATATCTCTTTATTTTATGATTCATATTAAAAATCGTACTTTTCGTGTTTCAGGAGTCCGTGGGTACTTTCAATTTTCAATATTTATTATCAGATATTAAGTACCTGCCCAATGCCCCGGCGACCTTGACAAAAAAGCAGGAACCGATAAAAGGTCAGCTCCTGCAATTACCTTAGCTGAGGGCATGAAAGAGGACAAGGCCAGCTGGGTGAACTTATTTCAATGGCTTAGAGGGCGCGGACTGGACGGCGTAAAACTCATCGTCGGAGACAAGTGCCTGGGGATGCTGGAAGCCGTGGGCGAAGTGTTCCCGGAGGCCAAGTACCAGCGCTGTGTGGTGCATTTTTATCGAAACATCTTCTCTGTTGTGCCGAAATCCAAGGTGAAGCTGGTTGCCAAGATGCTCAAGGCGATTCACGCGCAGGAGAGCAAGAAAGCTGCCCGCGAAAAGGCGAAAGCGGTGGTGACAGAATTGAGCGCCATGAAGCTGAAAGAGGCCGCCTAGAAGATTGAGGATGGCGTTGAAGAAACGCTGACCTATGCGGATTTTCCCTCTGAGCATTGGACGCGCATCCGCACCAACAATGTCATTGAACGGCTGAACCGGGAGATCCGCCGCCGTACAAGGGTAGTTGGCTGTTTCCTAGACGGCAATTCGGCCCTCATGCTGGTCTGCGCCCGTCTGCGCCACGTTGCCGGCGCGCAGTGGGGCAACAAGAAATACATGAACATGAAGCATCTGGAGGCCATCTGCGAGGATGCCTCTGTTGCCATCTGATTTCATTCACTTAGAGTCTGCAAACCAATTTGCGCATAAAGCTTGACACTACCTGAAAATCGACAGAACAAAATCTCCGCCAACAAAAAAGTTCCAGCACAGTTCATCGCTGATGCTGGGATTTCTATTGGGCTTCATCTGAGTTACATATTGACACTCTTTTCCTTGAAGTGATATTCTGGACACGCTGCCTTTTCAAACTGGAGCCGGAGGGAGGTGGCTGCGTGTCCTTTTTACTCGATATTCTGAGTGGAATTTTGGCGAACATTATTTCCGGAAAAATTCTGATGATTTCAAAAAAGCGCAGTCAAAAAAGCAGTAATACCCAAAAACACCGTGAGCTTCAACTCACGGTGTTTTTGGGTTTCCAGGCGGCTTGTGTCCTTTCTGGAATCTTCTGAGCAGATAAGCCGTTTTGGCGCGGCTTTTAAAAAACCGCCTCCGAAGAGACGGTTTTTGGTGCACCAACAGGGACTCGAACCCGGGACCCGCTGATTAAGAGTCAGCTGCTCTAACAATAGTAATGCACTATAAGAAAACTGTTTTAAGCCTGCCTGTATCGATTCTCTTCACAAACAGATTGATTCTGAGATAACTCTATCAACTTTCCTCGATGCAAAAAGGATATGGCATCCCCCTCCGCCAGCGAATACTGAGTTTGCCTTTGATTCACTGTGATACCCAGCCGCATCCCCTTCCAGCATATGACAAAGCCATACTGCTCCCAGTCCTTCGGGATTACGGGATAAAACTGCAGCGTTCCGCGGCAAACGCGCATGCCTGCAAATCCGTATACGATACTCATCCAAGCGCCCGCCATATTCGCCATATGTAGGCCATCCTTGGAGTTTCCGTGCATGTCTTCCAAATCCAGCCGTGCAGCGCCACTGAAATACTCATACGCCTTTTCGGCATATCCGATCTCGCTGGCCACAATACCGAAAACGGCTCTGGACAGTGAGGAATCATGCGTTGTCAATGGTTCATAAAAATCAAAAGCATTTTTCTTTTCTTCTAGAGAAAAGCATTCGCTCCTCAGCAGCAGCGCCAACACCAGATCGGCCTGCTTACACACCCTGTGACGATAGATGACCAGCGGATGGTAATGCAGCAGCAATGGGAAATTTTCCTGCGGGATCGCCTCCAGCGGCCAGGGAACCCGGTCCATGAACGCATCGTCCTGCATATAAAGCTTCCGCACGTTGTCATAGGGCAGATACATATTCTGTGCCGCACAGCGCCACTGCCCGGATTCCTCGTCCCGAAGGGCGAGCCGCAACGCCAGCGCTTTCGCTTTCTGCCTGCTATGCTGCCACAGCCATTCCAGCCAGTGTGCTGCCTGCTCCATATTGTGCGCGGCCATCAGATTCGTATAACAGTTGTTGTCTACGAGCACGTTGTACTCATCCGGGCCCGTCACACAATTAATACAAAAACGGCCGCCCTTTTCCGAATTATAGAAGCCCAGATCCATCCACAGCCGCGCCGTTTCCACCAGCATTTCAACGCCGCAAGCTTCCATAAATGCCGTGTCCCCGGTCACCTGTACATACTGCGAAACCGCATTTGCAATATCGGCGTTGATATGGTATTGCGCTGTTCCGGCCGGGTAATAGGCCGAGCACTCCTCCCCGCCGATTGTCCGCCACGGGAAAAGCGCGCCTTGGGGATGTCCCATCTCCCGCGCGCGCCGACGCGCCTGCTCCAAAATGGAATACCGATAGGTCAGCAGGCTGCGGGCAATCTTTGGCATCGTATAGAGAAAAAACGGGAAGATATAGATTTCCGTATCCCAGAAATAATGTCCCTCATAGCCTTCTCCGCTGAGGCCCTTTGCCGCAATGTTGGTTTTCCCATCACGTCCTGCCGACTGGTACAGCTGAAAAAGGCTGAAACGCAAGCCTTGGAGAAGGCCGTTATCTCCACGAATGGAAAGTCCTGTGTTTCTCCAAAAAATATCCAGAGCGGCCTCCTGCGTTTTCCGTAGCGCTTCGATTCCCTGCTGCTCTCCCTCCGCCGCTTGGGCTAATGCATCTTCAGCCAGCAAACCGGCCTTTTTTGTCGTTCCATGCGTATAAGCCGCCCATTTTTCCAAAATGATCCGTTTGGGCCGTTCACAGGCATACCAATTTCCAACCTCTTTCGGGCGCTTGATGCTTCCTTTTTCCACCGGAACGTCCGCGCACACCTGCGTCCGGGCCGCACAGGCATAGGCCAAGCCGGAACAGTTTGTCCGCTGCGCCAACAGGCAGCAGTCTTCCCAAGCTTCGGCGCGCAGCGTTTGAAGCGCGTCCCGCTCCAGGCCGGAACCCACGCGCGGATCGGCTGCGGACGCCAGATTTGCGGTATTCGCGTCAATAACGCTCTCGATGCGCACACAGCTTACACCCAAAAGCGGCTCCACTGTGCACCGGATACAGGCGACATCCCTTTCACCGAGTGCGACCAACCGTTCAAACCGGACGCGCGCCGTGCGCCCCTTCGGAGAACGCCATTCAAAGCTCCGCTCAAGCCGCCCCTCCCGCATCAAAAGCACACGCTCGTACTGCTCCACGGTTCCGCAGGCCAGACACAGCTCCTCGTCGTCCAGAAAAATACGGATCCGCTTGGCGTTCGCCAAATTGAGCATCGTCTGCCCATTGCGCGCGTAGCCATAGGCCAATTCCCCATAGCGGATGGGCATGGTTTCATAAAAGCCGTTGAGGTACACGCCCTCCACCGCGCCGGGGAAGCCCTCCTCAAAATCGCCGCGAAAGCCAAGGGAACCGTTACCCAGCGTAAACACCGATTCATTACGGCCCAGAAGCGCCGGATCAAACCGTGATTCCGCAATACAAAAGCCCGCGTCCTCCCCGCTATGATATTTTGTTCTTTCCATGCGTTTTCCTCCTGCTACGCAAGCGCCGCTTCGCTTTGCGGCCACCTTTGCTTACAATTCCCGCGCAAGCTGCGCAAACG
>UMGD01010492.1_pt1 | contig 14922 bp, 10 predicted proteins | sample 1965201 | NCBI WGS metagenome assembly UMGD01 (sample SAMEA4836066, study PRJEB28245) | human gut metagenome | biome: gut microbiome; material: fecal sample | place: Denmark | collected 2008 | reverse complement strand
AATTCAATCATAGTCTGCTTTTTCATACCTTTAGCTCCTTATATAAATTAATTTTTTAACTCTTTTATTATAGATTTTTTTTAAAACTTTTGCAATAGTTTCAACTCAGCAAAAAAGAAAAATGCAAAGGAGGATTTCTCTGCATATATAAAAAGCTCCATTTCAGGAGCTTTTTTGTAATTATTAACTTTCAAAACTTACGCTAAACATTCATGACACGTAAAATATCTGTCATGTTTGAAGTTGTCTTTTTGACATCGGCATTTGAATATCTAATCGCATTGTCAGGGTCTTTCAAACCGTTTCCTGTCAAAATGCAGACGATTTTCGAGCCTTCTTTGATTTGGTCTTTAACTTTAATCAAGCCTGCAACAGATGCGGCACTTGCGGGTTCTGCCAGAACGCCTTCGCAAGAAGCAATAAGTTTGTAAGCTTTAACGATTTCATCATCGGTTACAAAATTAATCATGCCGTTGCTTTCATCGCGTGCGGCTTCTGCCTGCTTCCAGCTTGCAGGGTTGCCGATACGGATTGCGGTTGCAAGAGTTTCTGGTTTGAAAATTCTTTCACCTTTAACAATTGCGGCAGCGCCTTCGGCTTCAAATCCCATCATCTTCGGCAATGCAGAAATCTTTCCTGACGCATGCCATTCTTTGTAGCCTTTCCAGTAAGCAGTGATGTTTCCTGCGTTTCCAACCGGAATAAAGTGATAATCCGGAGCTTGCCCGAGCGCATTTATAATCTCAAATGCACCGGTTTTCTGACCCTCAATTCTGTAAGGATTTACGGAATTGACAAGCGTAATCGGATATTCATCTGCAATTTTACGGACTAATTCAAGCGCTTCATCAAAATTTCCCTGAATTGCGATGATTTCGGCGCCGTACATCATTGCCTGCGAAAGTTTTCCGAGCGCAATGTATCCGTCGGGAATTAAAACAAAAGTTCTCATGCCTGCTTTCGCACCGTAAGCAGCAGCAGATGCTGACGTATTTCCGGTTGATGCGCAAATTATTGCACCGGAGCCGGCTTCTTTTGCTTTTGAAACCGCCATTGTCATTCCGCGGTCTTTAAAGCTTCCTGTCGGGTTGCAGCCTTCAAATTTCAAATAAATTTCAGCGTCAACGCCAATTTTTTTAGCTAAATTTTCGGCTTTGATTAATGGCGTGTTGCCTTCATTAAGCGTTACGACCGGAGTTTTGTCAGTTACCGGCAAATATTCTCTGAATGTATTGATTAATCCTTGGTAGTACATATTTTCCTCACTTTTATTAAAATTTTATATTTATATCAACTACTTCGCTTTCAAGTGCAGAATTTAATCGATTAAACGCATCGTTTGCACGCGCTTGATTTGATGTATCCATAAGCATTATGGTATTCCCATTCTTATAAGCAGCATGGAGATAATATCTATCTGATTTAAAAGAAGACCTTCCGCTGCCATGACGTACTCTGGATTTAGAAATTTCAAATTTTTCTATTTCAGAAAACTTTATTTTTTTATTTGAAATTACAATGCCCAAAAAATTCTTTGATACAACCTCACATTTTTTTGTATTGCAAACAAATTCCTGCTGTGACGGCTCCATTAAATAAAATATGAACAATCCAACAATACAAATACCTATAAGAAAATTTCTAAATCCAGGATATTGATTCCAATCTTTATTGTCATACATATATGCTTCTTTCTTAATTACACCTGAACTCTTATCAAGCTGTTGACTTTGTTGATGAATTCATCTTTTTCAAAGGCTTCAGCGGCTTTTCTCATGTTCTTTTCGAGCGCAAGTTCAGTAATTACGGTAATATTTGCAGTGTTATCTTCATCAACTCCGCGCTGAACAATGCTTTGCAAACTTATGCCATTTTCTGCACAAATTTTTCCAATTGTTCCGATTACTCCCTTGTTGTTTTTTGCATTAATCGAAAGATAATATTTATTCATTGTGTCATTGATATCAATACATTTAGCAGTTTCATTGTGACAGCAGCGCATCATCGGCAAAAGATAATCTGTTTTGCCAAGTTCAGCCGAAATCGCCAAAATATCTCCGACAACAGAACTTGCAGTCGGGAATTCCCCGGCACCCGGTCCTGAAAGCGTAATATCACCAATCGGAAAACCTGAAAGACTCACTGCATTTGTCACATAATCGATATGCGCTAAAGTCGATTTGCTTGAAATCAGCATTGGGTGAACTCTAACATCAGCGCGGCCGTTTTCGTCAAGTTTAGCGGAGGCAATGAGTTTTATTTTGTAGCCCAAATCGTTTGCGGCAAGCATATCCTGAGCGCGAATTTTTGTAATCCCTTCGCGGTAAACATTTTCAAGTTTGATACGCTGTTTGAACGCGATTGTTGCAAGGGTTGTGATTTTGTATGCCGCATCAAAGCCTTCAACATCTCCTGTCGGGTCGGTTTCGGCATATCCAAGCTCCTTCGCTTCTTTCAAAACATCAGCATAAGATGCGCCTTGAACATCCATTTTTGTTAGAATATAATTGGTAGTTCCATTTAAAATCGCTTCGATTTTGTTAATCTTATTCCCTGCCAGAATTGTTTTAATAGGCATTATCAAAGGAATACCGCCTGCAATAGCAGCTTCATAAAGAATAACTTTGTTATGTTCTTCCGCGAAGTTGAAGAGTTCTTCGCCATGTTTTGCAAGAAGTTCTTTGTTTGCGGTTACTATATGTTTGCCGTTTTCGATTGCTTTTTTTATAAGACTAAATGCCGGCTCAACTCCACCAATAAGTTCACAGAGAATATCAATTTCAGGGTCATTGACAACTTCAAGGCAGTCTGTTGTTAGAATTGAATTGTCCAAATTCTCAATATTGCGAGGTTTGTTAATATTTTTTACCGCAATTTTTGTTACTTCAATGTTTTCAAAAGCTTTCAAGGTTTTAAATACACCTGACCCAACGGTTCCAAGACCGATTAATCCGATTTTAATTTTCTTATTTTCCATAAAGAAATTTTAACACAAAAACAAAAAATCCGCTTTTTGTTAAAGCGGATTTTGCATGTATTAAAAATAAATTCTCTCATTAAGCTTTCGGTTGTTCACCGGCATCAGGTGTATTTTTAGGTTTTAAGTCAGAAGCATCATCAGCGGCTTTTTCAGCTTTCCCAAACCATTTTCCGAGTGTACTGTCATAAGCTTTTTTAGCAGAATTACCGATTGCAAAGAAGAAGTTTTTCGCGTTGTCAGCAAAACCTGCCGGCTCGTCAATTTTAGTCCAGTTTGAACCTTTACGGCCAACTGCAATACCAAGACCAATCCATGCCAAAGCCAAAGCAGCTAAAGTTCCGCCAATAACCTTGCCTGTATTACTTTTTTCTTTCGACGCTTTTGTTGACAAATCTGCACGATCAGCTTCCGGAGCCAGCGGAGCGGCCTGAGCAGAATTTGAATATTTTCCGGGCTGATTAATCAAAGCATTCAAATCTTTGTTGTCTGTTTCGCCGCGAAAACTTACACTGGAAATTGCACTTATCATGAGAAAACCTCCTTATAAAATTACACACATTTATTCACACTAAAATAAAAACCTGAACATTTATAATTTTGTCTCAAACAGGTTCATTTTACAATATTTGTTACAAAAGTTTACATGAAAATTGGAATATTTTCAATTCCCGTGTCATCTTATTAAGTATAGAGGAGAATTTGAAAATGACCGGACAGGGAACTTTAATTTACATTGACGAAAACGACAAAAAAAATGCAGGCATCAGTGCCAATAATTTTGCAAAAGAAGATACAAGAAACAGAGCTTATTACAACGATTTAGGCGCACGGCTCGTGCAAAAATTTCTTGCAAGTGAAAATATAGATGTTTCTGATATTTACAATATACACAAAATACACAAAATAGTTGAAGAACTTGATATTTCTGATATTATGCTCAAAAATATCCATTTGGATGTTCGTGTTGTTTTCAATGAAAACTTTATATTTATTCCCAAAAGTCATTTTATATACGATATTCTTCCTGACATCTATCTTGTACTTTTGATGTCTAACGACAAAAAATCCATGAGATTTTTGGGATTTTTCGAACCGAAATTAATCAACAAAAATAACCAAAATGAAGAATATTATTTTATTGAAAAAGAAAAACTTACTCCTGTTGAAAATTTAAAAGAATTTATTTCAAATTTTGAAGGAAATACTGCACAAAATCTTTCAGACTCAGAACTTGAGGAAGCTGATTTCCGCATATTGTCATTAATCGACCATGACATTGACGAAAATGGCAAAAAACAACTTTTAAAATCACTTGTTAAATCTGCTAAATTAAGAGACAGATTTATCGAATTTGAAAACTTTGAACTTCTTTCCTACAGAGCTCAAAACTCAAAAGAGGTTACAAAGCCTTCTGATATTGACATTTCATATGAGAAAGCTGCTGAAGCCACAGCAAAAGCTTTGGATAAATTCAATGAAAAAACGGTTGATAAGCAAGAAGCTGAGATAATGAACAGCTTTAACGAGTTGGACAGAAATATACCCGACCTTACTCCAGAAATCATAGAAGATGAAGAAAATATTATTGCAGAAGCTTCATCATTGACAGAAGCCGCCGAGACATTTGCTGAAGAACCTGAAGTAGAACAAATGACAGGAATGCCTGACTTTTCGGATTTGGAAGATTTGACTATCGGAGATATGTCAGAACTTAACGACAAATTGCAAGGCAGCAAAGCAATTTCTGACAAAACCGAATCATACATACCTGAACAAAATATTTCCGCACAGGAAACCGCCGATGGATTAGAATTAAGTGACCTGGAAGATTTCTCAATAGAAGCAGAAAAAAATACCTCTTCAGAAAACAATCTTGAAGAGGTTTTAACACCCGTTGATTTTGATGAATTTGAACACGTGCATAACAACTCTGCACATGAGGAATATCAAACAGAAACAATCGACCTGGAAGATATTGAAATCCCATCTACTGATACAGTGGAAACTAACGTTTTAAAAGAAGAAATCCCCCCGGAAACTATTGATTTGGAAGAAATAGAACTGGTTGATACAGAACCACACCACATAGAAGATAAAGTAGATGAAGCTTTAAGTTTTGAAGACCTGGGCTTAAACGCACATGAAGAAAAAACTGAAAACCCTCAGTTGGAAGAAGTTTCACCAGAGACAATGGATTTTGAAGAAATTAAAGTTTCAGACAACCTTGAAGAACTCAATTTTGACGAACCCTCTTTCGAACTTGAAAACATTGATAATATAAATCTTGAAGAACCTTCAAAAGAACACGAATCTGTTAAAGCAACAATTGAATCTGAAAAATTAATGCCTGAAGAATTACAGATATCAGAACCCGAACCTGAAATGGTTTTTGACGAAAATTTGACTGAGGATTTAAATCTGGAAGAAGAACTTTCTTTAGAAGAACCCGCAGTAGATAGCTTGCATATGGAAGAGTCAGTTGAAACTGAACCTTTACAAAAACATCCCGAAGAAACCCAAAATCCGGAACCTCAAACCGATGAACTTTCAAATTTTGAGGCCTTGATACCTGAAACAAACAGCACCTTGCCTGAAAGTTTTGACGAAAAATCATTGAGCGCAGAGGATAAGGAATTAGACCAGCTTCTTAACATGGAAGATTTTGGAATTAGTGAGGAAAAATCATACGAAACTCCTAATAACATAATAGAAAAAGCTGATAATATTGACAGCATTACCGGAAGTCTTGAAGAACTAGAAAATACTGACAATGATAAGCCGGAAATCCTATCTTCTACAGCTTCGCCGGACGAAATTAGTATTAATGATTTGAAAGAAGTTGATGCAAGCTTTGAAGAAGTTAAGCCGGAAGAAAATCAAAATGATATTTCAACAAGCGACTTGATTTCTGAAATAGACGACCTTTTAGGCGAAAGCGAAGAAGAAAACACCAAACAAGACTCAAGTGAAGACAAACTTGAAGTGCTTTTCAATTCATCAGAAAGCCATGAAGACAATGTTGATGAAACCTTCCTTGATAATGACGGAGGAATTTCAGAAAACACGGTTTCAATGCCTGAAAAAGGCAAGAAAGTCGCCGTAATTGCTGCGGCTGCCGCACTTGTCGGGGTTTTGGCAGTAGCAGGCGGTGTTGGATTTTTCATGAAGAATAAAAACAATTCCGATGTTCTTGCACAAAACCCGATTGACGAAAATATCCCAACAGCAGGTGAAGATACTGTTCAAACACCTGATAATACTGATTTGATGACAAATAACAGCGCTCCTGCTCAACCCGCACCGTCACAGGCTTCACCTTCACCGGCACCTGCGCCCGCGGCAAAACCAACGCCCGCACCTGAAACAGCGAAAAAACCTTCGCCAAAAGCAGAAAAACCCGCGGCAAAGCAGGAACAGGCTGCACCGGCTTCTGCATCAGCACAGCAGAAAAAGCCTTCAGCAACCCCGGTTCCTTACATTTCTGTTAAAAGTCTGACCTGGGAAGTTCCGGATTATCTTTCTTACAGCGACAAAGTTAAAAGATACCTTCAAACAGCCGGAAAAAGTATCAGACTTTCACTCTCAAGTGACTTGCTCCTTGCAACCGAATATGCATATTCAAATCAAGTGAAAGTTGAGCTTAAACTCAAAAACGACGGGACTGTCGAAAATATACAAATTACAAAATCAAGCGGTTCTAATCAGATAAATGACATTGTGTTACGAACTGTTAAAGAAACCATGAAAGTGGTTAAACCCGCTCCGGGCGAGATTCCTACGCCTAATTTTAAACTGGGGCTTATAATTAATTTGTAATTATGTTATATTGTAAATAGTTTAAAGGATTATTGTATAGTGGAATTTACACAAGATAAGATAGACTTAATAGAGAGAATAATAAAAAACGACCGAAAATTTGCAAATAATGAGGATTTGTACGATGATTTCTTCAATGAAACCTGCAAGAGGTCATTGAATATTGTCAAAACTATTACTTCTGATGCAACTCTTGAGGCGTATCTAAAAAAAATTGCAACGACTTCTATTCTGAATGTATTAAAGGATTCAGGCAGACTTCGCCGTACAAAAGAAGGCTTTACCCCAACAAAAGAAGTTTCTATTGACGAAGCGCCGAGCCGCACAAATGATTATGCAAATACAAAAATAATTTATGAAACTGCAGACATAACAGAATCTCCGGAGGATGTTCTTCTTGAAAAAGAAATTCTACAGCACTTCATGAATTCGCTTGAGAAAATAAACAAAGAAAATCCTGACAAAAACTATTTACAAATATATAAATTGCGTTATGATAATGGTATGACTCAAAAAGAGATTGCCGAAGAATTAAATATCTCGCAATCCGAAGTTTCAAAACGTTTGTTCAAGCTGATGGAAAAGATTAAGCAGGCGTTTAATTAATCAGGATTAAACAAAATGAAATGTCCCATTTGCAAAAAAACTATTCCGGATGACGCATTGAAGTGTCCGTATTGCAAAACAAGAACCGGCTTAGTTTGTAAAAATTGCAACACAGTAAATACCATTTTTGATTTGGTTTGTAAAAATTGCGGAAAAGAAATTTTGAAAATTTGTCCGCAATGTAAGAGTGTAAATTTCCCAAACGCTCTTAACTGCAGAAAATGCAAATATCCGTTTCCTCAAAAACAAGAAAATAAACAGCCGAATTTATTCGAAGCTGCTTCACAAAACACAGTTGCCCAGCAGAGTGCAAAAAATATTCTTGTAAAAAGCATTCTTTCGCAAGACAAAAAAGTTATGTCGCTAAGCGGCCCCAAAGGTACCGGAAAAACCCTTGTTATATCACACATAATGCAGGAACTCCACGAAAAACATTATGTCTGGTTTTACGGAAACTGCACGCCGATTACCCAGTTAACCCCGGGGGGATTGCTGCAGGATATTATTTTGAACCTTTTCAGTCTGCCGAATTTTTGCATAAACAACAACAAATTCAGAAAAGATGCCTCAAAATATTTCCAGAATGAATTTCCATATCTGACTTTGGAGGAAGTCAATGATTTGTTGAATTTTCTCTACCCGACGCGCAACGGAACTTTTGAAACAATTCTTTCAAACAAAACAAAATATTTTGAACTTCTAAACAAAATTTTCGACAAAATTATTCAATACAGCAGATTTGTATTTGTCATAAACAATTTTGAATGTATTGACGGATACTCCTACGAATTTTTGAATAATTTTATCAAAAAAGATTACATCTTTAACGACTTAAAGATAATCCTTGTTTACAATGAGCATAAACCGGCAAAAGGCTTTTTCTATTTCCCGGACATGAAAACCGACGGGATATTTATGGATGTTTACCTTGCGCCGCTTGATGCGAAACAAATGTTCTTATTTGCAGACGCAAAAGAAGGCGAAGAAAACTTCCCAAAACTTGAAGACACATTGAAACGCCAGCTTTTCCTTCAAAGCAACGGAAACCCCGCATATTTAGAACAGGCTCTTCAGCTTTATATGGAATCTGCTAACGGTGATTTTTCTATTCCGCAGACTTTTACAGATGTCATTAGCAGACGTCTACAAATATTAAAGGATAAAAATTTAAAAGCTTACATGACACTTATGGGCTGTGCAGTTTTGGGTGATAAAATAAACCTTAATCTTATCAAACAAATCTTCCAGTATCGTGATGAAGATTTCAGTGACATAATCGCCTATTTGCAGCAGGCAAATTACATTGAACCGATGAACGATATTTACTACAGGTTCAGAAGCCTTTATCTTTGGGAAACCCTTGTAAAAACCATAAAAAGTGATGACAAATTCGATGATATTAACAAACAAATTTTCACATCGCTTACCGGTTTCACAATGAATTCTACCGCAATTTTAGGGATTATTGCACAGAATTTAAAACACACAAAACTTGCACTTGACATTTGGACAAAAAACACAAGGCTGGCTTCTGCAATCGGTGACACAAATCTTTATGCGATTTCACAAAAACAATGCCTTGCATTGATAAACGAACTCGATGATACCGAAACCCTAAAAACACGTTACAACATTTGCGAACGTCTTGGAAAGCTTTTAGCAGACTTTAATCCGAAAGAAGCAATGGATTATCTTCCGGATGCGATTTCAAATGCAAAAAGCATAGGCGACAGCCCGCGCGAAATCGAACTTTTGGGATATATGGCAAGCTGCTGCCGCAAAACAGGTCATTATTTCGGTGAAGTCGAATGCGTTGATGCGGTTTTAGAGAAAATGAAGCCGGAACAGAATTTGGAAATTGCACTTGTCAAATCCACAAAACTCAATGCTCTTTTAAATATCGGCAACTGCGGACAAATTATAAATCTTATCGACAATGAAATTATGCCGGCTTTTGACGAATTCCTCGGGAAAAATGAGCCGCATCCGACAATTCCGATGGAGATAATTTATGAAACCTGGATTAATTCATATCTTGTTCTGGCCAACGCTCTAATAATTCAGGGCAACAACAGATGTTTTGAAATCCTGACAATTCTTTTTGATATTGTTGAAAGAAACCATTTAACCGAGGAAGCTTTTGAGTGCAAATGCAAGCTTGCGCTGGCTTTTGCAAACACAATGAAGGGAGACATTCCTGAATCCGAGAAAATACTTGAAGAAATTCAAAAAGCATATCAATCAAAAACAATGGCCGGCGATTGCGTTACAAGATGGAATTTCATTAACATAATCAACAATATTCTGCGGAAAAAATACAACGGACTTCAGGAAGATTTGTTCCAGGTCGTAACTTTTGCGAACAACAACGGCGACAATTTCACAAAAAACATTTTGAAATCGCTTCTTGGAATTATATTCAGAAACAACGACCAAACGAGTCAGGCAATGGATATTTATAATGACCAAATCGCATATTTTTCAAAAGAAAAAATGGCGCTTGGCGCATTACTAACCTGGTATTTAATAGCAGATGCGGCGCTTGTGACAGAAGGCCCTCATCAGGCTTTGGATATTGCATCGCAGGCCTTAAGCGTTGCGCAAAATCCGAAAATTAACAACCATTTCTTTGCGATTCTTCTGCAGATGGTTATGGCAAAAGCAAGTATCGGCGTTTCAGATTTTGAAAGCGCAAAAATCCATATTGAAAATGCAATTATTACAGCGCGTCAATATGGTTTAAATGATTTATTATCAAGGCTTTATCTGCAATACGGACAATATTTCCAGGAACTTGGCCTTATGAAATCGCAGCGCCAAAAAGATTATTTGACAGGCGCTTCAAAAATGTATGAAAAGGCTTCTGAAATCGTAAGAGAAACTAAAAACAACAGTGTTCATCTTGAAATACAGAAAGCAAAAGCCGTTTTAAAAACCTTTTGCCAGCTTAACAAGATTGATATTGCGCTAAAAAACTAATTATATTTCACACTGCAGTTTAAAAATTTACAAACCAAAAACAGGACGTTTGGTGGTTCGTCCTGCCTTCTTTTGACTTTAGTGCTATTTATAATTTACGCTTCGGTGTTGTGTTTAATCATATTATGGATGATTGCGCCTGCAAACCCTGCTGCAGCACCCGCAATCACAAACGGTGCCGTATATCTGCCTGAGATTTCATTTCTGTAAAAAGCTTTTTTAAGAGATTTAGAAAGGTTTTTTGCATTCATATCCACTTCTTTGATAATTCTGCGAAATTCCTGTCCGGCTTGGGAAGCTTCACCGCCAAGCTTTCTTACAAGATAATCCAGGTTGTCTTTTGCAAATGCATTATTAAGCCTTGAAACGCGTTTTACTTCCAAAACATCTTTAGACTCATTGCCAAGTGACCTTGCAACTGTGTCAAAGCTCAAATTTTTATTTTCACTTGCACGGAAAATCTTCGCAACCTTTTTAGCAAGAGGCGCGTCAGCACCGCCCAATTTTGCAGTAATTTCATCAAGTGAAAGGTTTGTAAAAGCTGGTTTATCTTCAAAAGCTTTACTGAAAGCTTTTACATCTTCAGACTCATCTCCGAGAATTTTTGTCAGCCCTTCCAAATCAAGATTTTTATTTGCATCATTTTCAATAACTGCATAAATCTTTTGTCCAAGCGGTTTTGTTTTGCCGCCAAGACGTTCTGCAATCATCTGTAACGAAGGATTTTTAAAAGGTTCCTTGTCATCAATCATTTTTATAAACTCATCTTGAGCTGCTGTGCGAGTTTTTTGAAGCTTAAACGCATTAGCTTTCTTGACATTGGCGTTTTTATAGCCAATGTTCAGAATTGCTCTGTAATCAACATTCTGCGTTTCTCTTTTGCTCAAAGGAATGCTGTACTTTGCACTGAAACCGACAAGTCCACCTACTACTGTTGATGTCAAAACATTTGACAACTGATTTCTGTTTTCATAATTTTGTACTGCCTTTACACTCATAGTTAATAAACCCTTACTTAACTAACAACACGTAAATAGTATCTCTCATACCGGGATTTTCATCCTGGCTATCGATATATATATGGCAGATTTACACTTAAATATTTTAAGCCAGTGAACACTAAAAACACATGACTAAAACTGAGTAATTAAATCCACAAAGGATGATACCACATAATTATTTTTTTGTCAATACTTTTATGAAATTTAGTAACAACATGACAAAAACAATTACCAGAATGCACACTGCATAATGTTTTATGGTATTAGGCCCCATAATGAGCGACGCAATTGCGCCGGCTACAATTGCAACTGAAGTTAAAATTAAAACTGTTTTTTTCTGCGAAAACCCTGCATGCAAAAGTTTATGATGAAGATGTTCTGCGTCTGCTACAAACGGAGATTTGCCCTTGCAAATTCTTCTTAATGTACTGAAAACAATATCCATAATCGGTACCGCCAAAACAACAAAAGGCAGAAGAATTGTAAGTGTTGCAGCTTTCATAACACCTGTTATTGAGATTGCTGCCAATAAAAAGCCTGAAAACAAAGCCCCGCTGTCACCCATAAAGATTTTTGCCGGATTAAAGTTGTAGGTTAAAAACGCAAGCATTGAACCAGCCAGAATAAATCCTATTAATGCTACAATCGGGTTTGAAGGGTTCATTGATATTGCGATAATCGCTAAAGTTATAGAATTTATTGTAATAACAGACCCTGCAAGTCCGTCAACTCCGTCAATAAAGTTTACGGCATTCGAAATTCCGACAATCCACAACAAAGTGATTGGATATGACCAAAATCCTAAATCTATACCGCCAAAAAACGGAATTGAATGGATTTTTACGCCTAAAAGATATACAACTGTTGCAATTGAAAGCTGGAGAAATAATTTGAACTTTGCATCAAGATTATAAACATCGTCCACAAGCCCGAGTAAAAACATCAAAGAACTTCCGAGCAAAATCCCTGATAAAAGACTCCCGTACGGGTAATAACTCAAAAACACAAGCATCAAAAATGTAAGCATTGTACTTGCCCAGATTGCCACCCCTCCAAGGCGCGAAACCGGTATTGTATGAATTTTACGCTCATTAGGAAGGTCAACAAGGCCTTCTTTTTTTGAAAAATTTATAACAAGTGGCACCAAAAATACCCCGAATATGTAAGCAATAATTGTTCCTATTATATGAGCATGTGTAAGTTTAATAATCATCTTTATCCCTGCAATTCATCGTCCGCTAGTTATCCTGATAAAGCGGATATTTTTTACACAACTTGAGCGAACGTTCTCTTAAGTTGGTAAGTCCGATTTCATTATCTGATGAAAATATCGCAGATGCAATAATTTTTGCAACTTCTATCATATCTTCTTCTTTGAATCCTCTTGTTGTAACGGCAGGTGTACCAAGACGAATACCGCTTGTTACAAACGGACTTTGCGGGTCATTTGGAACTGTATTTTTGTTCGCGGTTATTCCGACTTTTTCAAGAACATTAGCCATATCTTTGCCGGTTTTGCCTGTTCTTCTCAAGTCGAGGGTCATAAGATGGTTTTCTGTCATACCGCCGACAATGTCCATTCCTTCATCCATCAACCCTTGCGCAAGTGCTTTTGCGTTCTTGATAATTTGCGCCGCATATTCTTTGAATTCCGGTTTTGAAGCCTCTAAAAGCGCAACGGCTTTAGCTGCAATAATATGTTCCAGAGGCCCTCCCTGCATACCCGGGAAAACAGCTTTATCAATACCTGCGGCATGTTCGGCTTTGCACATTGTAATCCCGCCGCGCGGCCCGCGAAGTGATTTATGCGTTGTAGTTGTCACAAAATCAGCGTAAGGCGCCGGTGACGGATGAAGTCCCGCAACAACAAGACCTGCAATATGCGCAATGTCAGCTAACAAATATGCGCCAACTTCATCAGCGATTTCGCGGAATTTTTTGAAGTCAATAATTTTTGAATAGTTTGAGGCCCCGCAAATAATAAGTTTAGGCTTATGTTCATGCGCCATTTTGCGGACGTTTTCATAATCAATATTGCCTTCATCGTCAACGCCGTAACTTTTCACGTCAAAATAAAGCCCTGAAAAGTTCACCGGTGAACCATGCGAAAGGTGTCCGCCGTTTGACAAATCCATTCCTAAAACTTTATCGCCGGGCTTAAGCGCATACATAAACACTGCCATATTTGCCTGCGCACCGCTGTGAGGCTGAACGTTTGCATGCTCCATCCCGAACAGTTCACACGCACGTTTCTGTGCAATTTCTTCTATTATATCGATGTGTTCACACCCGTTATAAAATCTTTTGTGAGGTTTTCCTTCTGCATATTTATTTGTCAAAACACTTCCCGAAGCTTCCATAACCGCTAAAGATGTGCAGTTTTCGCTCGCAATAAGTTCAATCGTATTTTGTTGTCTTTCCAGTTCTTTTTCAATCTGTTCTGCCACAACCGGGTCAGTCTGCTTCAAATGTTCCAAATTCATAATTCACCTCGCAATTCTTTTTCTATTATAGATTAAACTTATTTTTGTGACAATTAGTTTATATTTGTTTAGAAATAGAGAAAAGGCGGATATATTATGTTTGAGGCGACGCTTACATGTGTAAATAGTCCATGTTTTCATAGAACAAAACCCAAGCGCCGCAAGTTAGCCCGTATCCAGATCCAACGTTTTTATTGCATCCCGATTCAAAATTAGGCATACCATAAGGAACAATTTTATCTTTTTTAATGGCAAACATAAAAAAGTCTTTGCCAAACTGGTTTGGACCTTTAAAATAACCATTCGTATCAACAAAGACCGTAGCACAGACATATTTAGAATTTGTGCACTTTATGAATTCTCTATCAACATGGAAGATTAAAAGTGTGCCGTCCGATAATACAACATGTTTGTATGCTCTTTGATTTGAATAATCTATATGATTTACTCCATTTAAATATTTATACGGCTTTGTGCCAACACAGCTTTGCTTGGTTTCACAATTAGAGAGTATTTTAAAATATCTTTCAAAATAATTTACCAGCAAAAATGCAGAACCCTCCGGGTCATCGCCTTTTATCAAATCCCATGTATCAACAGTCCCTTGCTCATCAATTGCGCTGACAAGAGCTTGCGAGAGAATTGTATTAATCTTTTTCAGCTTTGCAACGATTTCTCTTTCTTTGAATTTATTTATTACGCTGCCCATTGTCATGGCAGCCACTAAACCGATAATGCCAAGGGTGATTAGAACCTCCGCCATTGTAAAAGCGGGTTTTTTGAAAGGTGAAAAGTGAGAAGTGAAAGTTGAAAAGACCGTTTCATTAATTAGTAAACGGTGAACAGTAAGCGGTGAGCTGTTCGTTACGTTTTTATTACATCGTTTTACTTTAGACGTATTTCGTTCCGTCATTGCGAGCGCATGCGAAGCAATCCAGCTTATTATTCTTTCCTTCGCGCCAGAGGACTTGGGGAATTTGTTTTCGAAACGATAGCGAGCCAGTGAGCTGTTTAAAGAAAATAAATCTCCCAAGAACGACACTAATACTCCAAAACA
>UMGD01024656.1_pt1 | contig 14940 bp, 14 predicted proteins | sample 1965201 | NCBI WGS metagenome assembly UMGD01 (sample SAMEA4836066, study PRJEB28245) | human gut metagenome | biome: gut microbiome; material: fecal sample | place: Denmark | collected 2008 | reverse complement strand
CCATACACCGGACAGGTGATGGATTTCACCCCGGATTATTCAGAAATGGCAAAAGCCAATGGAGTAAACGTCTATCACTATCTTACCTATCTGCTTGAAAAACTGCCTGATGATAGGATGAGTGATGATGAATTAGAACTTCTGGCACCGTGGAACGAAACCATCAAAGTGGAGATTGAACGTCGTGCAAACGAATCAAATCAATCATATGTGAATTGTCAAGGTGCTCCGGCTACTGAAATGTAGCCGGGGATTTTTTCTATCATACCTAAAATTTAAGCGCTTACCGATGTACAGTTTTCTTCTCTCTTGCCATAATAAAAGGCCCTCCTATGATTATTTTGATTTTATCATAGAAGAACCCTTCAATCACATATTTACAGAAAATGTTTCACACTCCCGTCTGACCATAGTTCAAAAACAATATAGAAAAGAGAACTGTCATACGCCATTATCTTGCCTAAATAATAATGATATGGTGACATATGTCGGCTCTTTTCTAAATTGTTGCTATGTTGCTGCTGTTACCTGGCAAATTTTCGATATGCTGAAAATATGAGTACCATTCAATCAAGAACCCATTACGAGCCATGCAAAAATTGGTAATTATACTTAAATCTTATAAAAAATTTTATACCATTCTGCAAATTTACGAAGCCCTTCACGAAGACTTGTGCCTGGTTTAAAACCAAAATCACGCTCCAACGGAGCTGTATCCGCATAGGTTACCGACACATCACCTGGCTGCATTGCCACAAGTTCTTTATGTGCTTCAAAGTCATAATCTTCTGGCAATACTTTCGCACGAATTAATTCTTTCTGCAGAATATCAACAAATTCCAGCAGATTCTCCGGATTACTATTCCCTATATTGTAAACTGCATACGGCGGAATTGGAAGACCATCTTCACCATTTTTCTTTTCCGGTGGTGCCTGCATAACACGCTTCACACCCTCCACAATATCATCTATATAAGTAAAATCACGTTTACAGTCACCGTAATTAAATATTTGAATCGTTTCACCCTTTAGCAGCTTATTTGTAAATCCAAAGTATGCCATATCCGGTCTGCCGGCTGGTCCGTAAACTGTAAAAAATCGTAATCCGGTAGAAGGAATGTTATACAGCTTACTATAAGCATGGGCCATAAGCTCATTGGATTTCTTTGTTGCCGCATACAAGGATACCGGATTGTCCACCTTATCATCTGTAGAATACGGAACCTTCTTGTTTGTGCCATAAACAGATGATGAGGACGCATATACAAGGTGTTCTACTCCTGTCTCACCATTGTCGTATGAGTGACGGCACGCTTCAAGAATATTGTAGAAACCAATTAAATTTGCTTCCACATACGCATCTGGGTTGGTGATGGAGTAACGTACACCTGCTTGGGCTGCTAAGTTCACAACTACTGACGGTTTATAATTTTTAAAAATCGAATCAATCACTGATTTATCTGCAATCGATCCTTTAATAAATGTCCAAATGGACTCCGGATGCTTTTCAGCTTTCTTTTCAATTTCTGATAATCTGAAATCCTTGATTGATACATCATAGTAGTCGTTCAGATTATCAATTCCAATAATGTTTACCGGTGACTGAGTACGTAGTAACTCTAATACCAAGTTTGATCCAATGAAACCAGCTGCACCAGTTATAAGAACTGTTTTATTTTCTAAATTTACGTTTCTCATGAACATAATGTTTCTCCCTTCACCACTTGAAAAACTTCCTAATTACTTCGTTGAAATCATTTTTATAAAAAATAAAATTAATCACCATTGTTATAATGACAGCCTCTACTCCTACAATTATTCCACAAATTAGCCATAAAAAATAACCTGTAATCGGTTTTTTTAAAGCTGTTGCACTTCCAATATAGTAAATCAAAATAAAATTAACGATATTTACTGTTTGTCGTTTAAAAAACAACCCAATTGATCTTTTCAATGTATCCTTCGCCAAAAAATATACATAAAAAGCAAATCTAAAACTAATTGCAATAACAGTTGCAATTGCAACTCCCGCTAATCCAAATTTTTTTACTAAAGCTATTGATAAGATAATATTAATAAAAGCCTCTCCATAGCTTGCCAATCGTGTTTCTTTAAATTTTCCTGCCGCAATTACCACTGCATGATACGGAAATCTTAAACAAAATATAAAAGAAGAAATCGATAATAAAAATGCAAACAATGGGGCATAGTAATTAGCATCCGTTAAATTTTGCGTATAAACACATATGAAGGGAACTATTAAAACAATCATTGTTGAATAAAATACTACTGATATTATAGAAACCATTGTTTCATAATAACCAAAAGTTTTGTTTAAAAGCTTGACCTCTTTTCTTGCAATCATATCTCCAAAAACAGCTTCCATACCTGCCGTAAAGGATACTGTTAAACTCTGTATTGCTGAAATAACCATATTATAAACAGAATATACAGCCACCTGTTTTAAATTCGAAAAAATGGTTAAAATTGCAATATCTGCATTTGTGTGTAAGAAATATGCAATATGTTGACCTAATCCCGTCCATTTTTGATTTAGTACATCTGTTTTTTGATACTTTTTTTTAGTAATTACAAAATTTCTTTCAATGTATATTCTCATTAGCATTGGTCTTGACACAAAAATCAAACTGCTTAAAAACTTTACACAAATTAAATTCGCCCCAACATTTACAAGTAAAACGATCATGATGGTATTTATAACCATTGTAATAATATTTATTGCATTAGTAATATATTGCCTTTGACCTGCTTGAAGGACTACCGAATACGTGATACCAATAAAATACTGTGCAAATGTGGAAATACTGATTACAATAACCAACAAAAAAGTTGAAAACCAGTCAAAACACTCTACCCCTGATATACTTTTAAATGAACAAGCAAGTATTATTACATAAACTAAAAATATGCATCCAATAGTAAAAAAGAATCTTTTCAGTTCAGCGACAATTGAGCCAATCTCATCGCTACTGTTATTAGCAAGTGGTTTATATAACGCTGCTCTTGCTACTCCAGCAACACCACCTTCTAATAGTGTAATATATGCTAAAAACTGCGTAATGGAAGATGTTGCTCCATACGCTTCAGATCCAAATGCTTTAATCAAAAGCTGCGGAGTAATAAATCCACATATTATTGTAAGTATTTGAGTTAAAGCCGATACTACAATATTTTTTTTTGCTCTACTCGTCCTAGAATCCACTTTTTTTCCTTTCCGATACCTTTTATCGGAGACGACTCTTTATAACTTTGGCTGGTACGCCAACCGCAATCGAATATGGTGGAATGTCTTTATTTACAACACTCCCTGCACCGATAACCGATCCTTTTCCAACAGTAACACCAGCTAAAATTTTTACACTGGCTCCAATCCAGCAGTCATCTTCAATAATTATCTTTTCTTTTGTTTCTCCCTGAAACGTAATAGGGATATCTAAATCGTCAAAATTATGATTAGCAGATACTATTACGCTCTGAGTTGCGATACGTACATCATTCCCAATCTCTACACCACCATTTCCACTAATGTGACAAAAACTATTTATGGAACAGTTATTTCCCACCTTGATGTAACCGCCCCATTCTCGTAATACTACCCATGGTGCAATGACACAATTTTTTCCAAATCCAGTCTTTCCACTCGAAACTATTTCCGTACTCCCCTGGAATATAGTTCCGCTTCCTGCCTTGATTCTATATCGTATCATATAATATTTAGTTCTTAATATTGCAATGCCTGTTCTAAATCCCATAATAATCGTCCTTAAACTATAAATGAATATGCTTTTTCCTTAATCTTAGTAAAACAGCCCTAAGAAAATATATATCAAGTGATTTTATCAAATATTTTAGTTCAATTTTATTATGCTTATAATATATAGCAATGGAGTCAAGCCAATGACTAGCCAACACCATTTTCAAAACTTTCTCCGAGTATTTTTTTGAAATCTTGTTAGATTGTATTATCTTTTTCCTCCAATCAAATAATTGACACAGTCTAATTTTAGAAGCCAATCTGTAATCTGCATACGAAAGATACTCGTGTAAAATCAATTCTTCTCCTGACGGTTCAATACCAAGTTCTTTTAATAATTTAATTTTCACAAATTCTGCATTTTGCTTTTGATCTTTATTTTTGCCTTCAGCTGAAGCTTGATTTGATGAAATTCTATATTTTAGTAGTACCTGCGGAAGTTCATAAATTACATCTCCTAATTCAGATATTCTTGACCACAGCTCATAATCTTGTGCTTTTCTAAATGACTCGTTATAGAGCAAATTTTTTTTTATTAATACAGATTTCCGTAACATAACACTTGGATGTGTAATCCCAACTGAAAACAAGAAATTAGCAGCTATGTATTGTGGGTTATTCAACATCATAACCCTACACCCATTTTCATTGCCAAACATTTGTGCTCTAGTTGCTAAAACCACAATATTTTCATTTTTTTCCATATATCTCACTTGGTTTTCTATTCTTTCTGGCATAGATACATCATCTGTATCCATACGTGCAATATACTTCCCTCTTGAAGCAAGTATTCCTTTATTTAAAGAATATGCCAAGCCTTTATTTTGAGTATTATTTATACGGATTATAATAGTATCATTTAATTTATCCAAATAATTTAGTAAATCCTCATCTGTTGATGAATCATTGACCAAAATTATTTCTATATTTTTATAAGTTTGCAATAACATACTATCTATCGCTGACCTTAAATATTCTACGTCAGTATTATATACAGACATAACCACTGACACTAAAGGTTTACTGATTTCCATACATATCACTTCTTTTCCTTAATATACTTAAAATTATCCATGTTATTAAAATTTGCCAGAGTACATTTCGTGTATAATTTCCGACAGAATCCCTTGTCCACCATAGTAAATGAACCAACCATGGCAATGAATACGCCAAAATGTCATATCTTTCGTATTGAATAGCATACTCCACGCGTCTTGAAAGTTTCATCCATACCATACCCAAAAGAGTTGTTGCTAGCAGATAAATTCCTTGAAAATTATAATACAGTTCTGCAACATATGATCCTCCGATAGCATGCGATGTTTTTATGATTTTTCCTAAAATAGCAGCGTCATTTATTTTAGAGAAAATACCGAACGCATCTGGAATGATGCTGACTATCGACTTTAAAAACGTCCCCATAAATTCTGTTTTTAAAACTCCCATACTAATTTGTTCAAACATCAAATATGGCGTATATAATGTTTCCCCAAAAGTTCCTATCGTTTCTAATAAAATATTATTTGAAGTCGTTTCCGATACCAGAATCTTCCAATTACTTAGGAAATAGGAAATACCTTGTACTCGAAACGAGTAGACCAAATCCAACGCAATTAGCGCAACGTATACAATTACAATATATTTGAGCCACTTTTTTAATGACATCTTCCCCTTTTGGTATATAATTATTATAAACATGGAAACTAAAACGACCGTCTCATGACCTCTATTACCTGTAAGCATTTTAATTCCTAGATAGACTATCGTTGCTAACAAAATATATAGCTTCTTTTTTTTATTCATAGTTGTGGCATACAATAAAATCAACGCAACATACCATATACTGGCGAAACTGTCAAAAATACCAGGAACAGAAACATTGATTGCCCCAAAATACCCTTGACCTATCGCAGCAATAATCTGTCTCACATCTATGTATAGTCTAAATGGTAAAAAACCTACGCATAATAGTACTGCTACGCTGTGTACACTTAAACGTATAAATTCGTTATCAGCTATATCAGATAGTGCATTACTACTTTTATATGGTTCAAATTTATTGTTTGTTGCCATCAAACCACCTAAAAATGTAAAACTTGTAACTAAATTTGATACATTCAACGATTTTTGTAGCGATTCCATATTTGTCATATAATATTGAATATAATTCACATAATCATACTCATAATCTACAAAGATTCCTTCCATCAAAACTTGGCCAAAATGAAATAAATATAAAAAAATAACAAAAAAGAAAAAAAATGAAATTATACGTTCGTTACATGCTTTTAAAATTATAATTTCTAACACTATATTCATAACAACGACCCACGAATAATACGTCATCAGACTATCTCTGCTATCAAATGAGTATTCATTTGCAATACATAATTCAATAAGTATGGTAAATATAAAAATTATGATTGACACAAATTTTTCTTTACTTACTTTAAGTTCCATCCATATACCCCTAACTTGATTTGTAGACCAGCAATAATTTCTTTATAGTGCTTTCAATGTCAAACCCATTTTCATACAACACCTGGTTGCTAGTCTCGTTTACTTCATCGCTATGTATATTTTCTGCCCAAGTTTTAGCTGTTTCAGTAAGCTTTAATTGTTTCACATTATTTTTTATAATTGCATCCCTTGTAATGGTATTAGAAATAATACAAGGTATACCAGCTGCCTGAGCTTCTATTACTGATACAGGAAAGCCTTCATACAGTGAGGGAATAATCATAAAATCTATTCCTTGGATAATACGATACACATCTTTCCTTACTCCCAACAATTTGACATCATCTTCCAAATTTAATGCTTCTATTCTTTTAATAATGTCATTTCGCATATCGCCATCTCCAATTAAGAGTAATTGGCTATTAGGATTTAGTTTTCTATATTCTGAAAAAATGTCAATCAAGAATAATTGATTTTTCACACTCGAAAATCTTCCTATGTTACCTATCACAAATTTTCCTTCTAAATTAAATTCTTTTTTCACCTCATCTCTGTGTGTTTTATTAAACGAAAATTTTTCGACATCAATCCCATTGTTAATTATCTCAACTTTTCCAATTACACTTGTTTCACCAAACATCCACTCTGCAGCAAGATTTCCACATGCAAAATAATTGGTGGCAACATTTTCTATCTTTTTTTTATTCAACTGATGAAAAACAATATGTATAGGATTCCCTGATGCTCTTGTGCTATGCGAATGAATGATTCGTGTTGGAATTCCATATTTTCTTGCATAAATAAGTGGTTCTATATAAGTTAGTGAACTTTCATGTTGATGAACAACTGTATAATTTAAATGGGTTTTAAAAAATTCATCAAGAGCCCTTCTGTTTTTCAAAACGCCATCGCTTCTTGCAGGTAAATAATAAATATTTCCTCCCATTTTTCTAATTTCATCATCATATGAATCAGAATATTTATGGTGTAACAAAAAATCAAACTGATATTTACTTTTATCTATCATTCGATAGACATTCATAATAAATGCCTGTATTCCACCCATTCCCATACTATCTACAACTTGTAAAATTCTTTTCATTTTTTCATTCCCTATTGATTTTTACAACTTCCTGTCTTTTTTGAACAATAATCGAATTCTTTTCATATTTACCCTTAATCACACATCCAGCTCCGATAACACAATTATTGCCCAATTCAGAACCTCTCAATATAATACTCCCCGCACCAATCCAACAGTTATCTCCGATAATTATTGGTGCAGTTTTATGCTTTCCTTTAACATAGGCATCATAGTTTCTAATATCATAATCATGGTCGTAAATTTTCACATCCGGACCAAACCGTGTTCCTTTTCCAATTTTTATGTGTTCATGTGCTACTATCATGCATTGATTATTTAAGAAAACATTATCATTCAATTCTATAAGTCCATTCTCTGAGACAGAAATATCACATCGTTTTCGCATTCCTATTTTTTTGCCTAGTACAATTCTCCCTGAATCCTGAATTGCAAAATGAGATGTGTTATCTATGTTCCCAATTCCTGCGCACATAAATTTTTTTCCATATAAAACTTTTAAAACTAGAATATGTATCAAGGTACTTACTCTTTTAAATCCGGCTATTACATAATGCATCCGTTTCTTCACTCTCCTATGGAATGCTTGTACTCTTCCAAAATTTCTTTTCTCTTTTTCAGCAAAATATCATAACTATACTTTGATGCTTCTGTATAATTTCTTTCTGCCTGTTCCGTTAAGATTTTATTATTTAGCTGCAATAATAAATTTGCTATCTGCTCAGATTTATTTCTTTTTCTTTTGAAAACCCACTTGCTATCTAAAAGTTCTGGTATACCTGCCACGTCAGATCCGATACATGGAACGCCTACACTCATGGCTTCAATTACTGATCTCGGTAATCCTTCTTGTAGACTCGGCTGAATGTAAACATCCAAATCCTCTTTAAGCCAAGTAAATACCTTTTCATGTTGCAAAGAACCCAGGAATTTAACCTGATTCTGTACATTGTTTTTTATTGCCACTTCATTAAGATAACTATTATCTCCAGCCCCAAGAATTTGATACTCGAAGTTTTTATACCCTTTGTTTTTCAAAAGGCCAAGTGCTTCAATAACAAATTGCTGTCCCTTGTATCGAATGTCTACATTTGCCGCTGTACCTAAAACTAATTTTCCCGAATTATTGTTAATCTTATTTATACGTTCTACTAAATCATCTTTATTTTGCTTATTTAACTTCACATTGGAAATATTTGTGTTTATCCCTTTTGTTGGATAACGTCTCTGCAAGAATTCACTCGTAACATATACAACAAATGGTGCACGTTTTACCTCTTTCCTTGTTCTAAAAAACAAATATGGGGCTAGCACTTTTCCCGTTATTCCATGATTCCAAAACGAATCCCACGCACACCCAACCAATTCAATCATATATGGAACTTTCATTTTTCTGCATTCTCGTATTGTTTGAAGCCCCATAAAGCTATCTAGTCTAACAATCACCACATCATTCTTTTTTATATTTTCTCGAAGAATTCCTTTTATCCTTCTACTAAAAAATACATCTGGGCCTTTGAACATTCCTATTCTTTTTTCAAACGAAAGATTATCCCCTGAAGACTTATCTGAAATTCCATTAAGATTTTTTTTCGAGTTTTTCGTACGAAAACATACCTGTATATTATCGAATGATGGTAAGTATCTTTCTTTCCAAATATCGTATCCATAACTCCGTGCAAAGACTTCATTCTCATATATTTCTGCCTTTACATCATGTACAAACAGTAAGTCCATATCTCCCTCTCACCTCGTTCTATGCTTCTTCCAAAATTTTTATTAATTCCTCCTCCACCGGAAGAATGTCAAATTTTTTAATAATTTTCTGATTATGCTTTCCAAATCTTTCTCTTATTTCAGAAGAGGAAGCAAGTTTTTCTAATGCATCTGTGTATGCAGATACATCGAATGTATCGCATAAAAAACCTCCTTCATTCTGACTAATTAAATCCATATTTCCTCTAATTCGTGAACATACTATTGCTTTACCGCATCCCATCGCTTCCATTAACGCAACAGACAATCCTTCATGAATAGACGGCATCGCAAATATATCCGCTGAATTACATAACGTTCTAATATCTGTGCGATACCCCAAGAAATATACTTGCTCCGTAATTCCAAGTGATTTAACCAACTCTTTTAATTCTTGATCTAATTCGCCCTCTCCTGCTATGAAATACATTAACTTTTTATTTTTGATTTTTGATAATGCCTCGATAATAACCCTATGATTCTTACGTACACTCAATTCTCCTACTGAAAGAATCGTAATTGCATCATCTGTCAGATTAAATGCTTTTTTTAAGTAATGGCACTCTGATTCATCCTTAGAAAATTTGCTTGTATCCACTCCGATACCATGAATTTTCTTCACTCTTTGTGCATGTAATTTTTTAGCCGCTATATAGTCTTCTTGATTAATTGTGATAAGTAAATCCGTATATCTTGAAAGGAATTTTTCAATCAAATAATAAATTGAACGTGATTTTGGTGCTCCTTTGTAAAAATGGAATCCATGAGCCATATAAATGGCTTTAGCACCGCATTTATGACCAGCCAATCTTCCCAATGCACCGCCTACTGGTTCATGACAAAAAATTGTGTCAAAATTTTTTGTTTTAATTAGTTTGCATAACTCCTTGTATGCTTTGTAGTTGCTAACCTTATAAGGAGATCTTGCAAAATTAATTTGATTCATAGTAATATTATGTATTTCTTCTAAATTTTTATAGAAATCACCTGTCACCGAACTGACGCATTCTACATAATATCCCTTGCTTTCCAATTTTTTTATATGAGGCACTAGAAAATTCCAAATCATGGAATCTGTCGTGCAAACTACTAATATTCTTTGCATATAAATCCCCTTACTTTATCTCCACTCTTTTAATGACATTGCAAACTTCTTCTCGCCTTCATCGTCTGCCGAATAATCTTTTCCACAAACAGCAAACAATGTCTTAAACATTGTTCTTATCTCGTACGAAAAATTAAATTTTTCTATACTTCTCAGGTTATAATACATTTTCCCAGGCAGAACTTTTTCAATATAAACTGTATCTACATCTTCTGCTCCATCTAATAATCGGTCTTCATCCTTATACAAAATGCTTGCTTCTGATGTAACACCAGCTGGTAAAAGTAATGTTGCCATCATTACCGGAGAATACGCATCAACGAATTTTTGCACTTCCGGGCGGGTTCCTACAAAGGACATTGATCCTTCAAATACATCAATCAACTGACTAACCTCATCTAATCGACATTTACGAATCAACTGTCCCACTCTTGTAACTCGACTATCATTTTTAACAGTGACAAGTGTTCCTTTTTTGTCTGCATTGTTTACCATTGTACGTAACTTATGAATTTTGAATTTTTTTCCGTAACGTGTAACTCTCTCCTGCCGATAAAACACCGGTCCAGGAGAGTCTATTTTTATTGCAATTGCAAGAATCAGGAAGAGCCAAGAAAGACATACCAACATGATTGCAGAAACTACAACATCAAATACACGTTTTAAACCCAAGCTAAAAGATTTTTTGCAAAGAAGATCATAATAATACCAAACTTCTTCATTCTGCATTTCAGCCGGTAAATCTTCCCATTTTCTCATTCCACTTTTCCTCCAGTCTACTAGATATACTCTTTTACAACTTCTGTATAATTTTCAATCACATAAGCAACCTCTTCATCAGTCAACTTCATATGAAGCGGCAATGTAATTTCATTTGCAAAATGTGCATACGCATTTGGATAATTCTCAATATCAAATCCAAGCTTCTTATATGCTATACTTTGGAAGTGGCTTATAGTGAACATTACAAGCTACTCCTCTTTCTGCCATCTTAATAATAATTTTATTTCTCTGTTCAAGAGTGATTCCCGGAACTCTGGTTATATATAAATGACCAGAAGATGTATGTGTATCTGTATAATGAGGCAATACTTCTATTCCCAAAGGTTTGAAAGCTTCATCACACTTCGCAATGATTTCTTTTCTTCTTTCAAGAATTTCGGGATAACGTTCAAACCGTGCAAGTCCGATTGCTACAGTTACATCTTTCATGTTGCACTTATACCGAGTACCAACGATGTTGGATTCCCATGATCCAAGCTGTGTGTTTGCCAATGATCCTTAGACTGTTCATGTAAAGACAGTAGCTGACACTAGTGGTACATTGCTTCATGATCCAATCCTTCATGTTCTTTCCAAGTAAGTGCTCCACCTTCTGCTGTTGTGAAGTTCTTTACGGCATGGAAAGAAAATGTAGTCATATCTGCAATGTTTCCAATCATCTTATCTCCACAAGAAGCTCCAAACGCATGTGCCCCATCCGCCAGAACAATGATGCGTCCATAAGCAGCCTGAATCTCATTAACCGCATGAAAGAGATGTTTCTTTTTCTCTACTATTTCGTAAATACGTATGTAATCACATGGAATTCCACCTAAATCGCCCGGAATGATTACCTTTGTTTTTTCTGTAATAACATTTTCCAATGCATCATAACCCATTTCCTCTACTTAAATATATTCCTTCGCAATGACACTATAGTTTTCAATCACATACGCAATCTCTTCATCTGTCAGTTTCGTATGAAGTGGCAATGTAACTTCATTTACAAAATGTGCATACGCATTTGGATAATCCTTAATATCAAATCCCATGTTTTTATATGCTGTATGCATTGGAAGCGGCTTATAATGTACGTTACAAGCAATTCCTCGTTCAGCCATCTTAATGATGACTTCATTTCTCTGTTCAGGTGTAATTCCCGGAATACGCGTAATATACAGATGACCCGAACCCTGATATGTATCAGTATAATGATTTAATACTTCTACTCCCAACGGTTTGAAAGCAACATCATATCTTCCAATAATTTCTTTTCTTCTAGCAAGGATACCTGGATAACGCGCAAACTGTGCTAATCCGATAGCTGCAGTAACATCTGTCATATTGCACTTGTACCATGTACCAACAATGTCATACTCCCATGCTCCGAGCTGAATCTTTGCTAACGCATCCTTTGACTGTCCATGAAGAGATAATAACTGGCATTGATGATACATTACCTCGTGTTTCAGACCTTTGTGTTCTCTCCATACAAGAGCGCCACCTTCTGCAGTTGTAAAATTCTTAACTGCATGGAAGCTGAAAGTAGTAAAATCTGCAACATTACCAATCATCTTATTACCTTCAGAAGCACCAAAAGCATGTGCTCCATCCGCCATTACAATGATTCTTCCAAAAGCAGCCTGAATTTCATTGTTCGCATGAAAAATATTCTTCTTTCTTTCTACAATTTTAAAAATTTGTTCATAATCGCACGGCACACCCCCAATATCTACTGGGATAATAACCTTTGTTTTTTCTGTGATGGCATCTTCAAGAGCATCATAATCCATCTCCAGTGAGTCCTTCTGACAATCAATCAGAATAAGCTTTGCGCCAACATGACATACTACTGAGGCGCTGGCAGTGTAAGTATATGCAGGTACTACGACTTCATCATTTTCCCTGATTCCTAATAAACGAAGACCGGTTTCTGCTGCTGCTGTTTGTGAATTTAAACATACGGCTTTCGGTGTACCTAACCATTCAGCAATTTTCTTCTCTAACAATTTGGTCTTTGGACCTGTTGTAATCCATCCAGAGCGAAGTGCATCTACTACTTCATCGCACTCACTTTGAGTTATATCTGGGGGTGAAAATTGAATATTTAAATGTTTCATATTTACTCCTTCTGAGGGGGAACCTCTATAAAATATTTTTGTGTTTTTAATGCCACTAATTTAAAGGCACGAAAAAAGACCCGCACCAGAAATTTCTCTCTGATACGAGTCCGCTTTTGTTCCTATAGGTTTTAGGAGGTTAATTAAATTTTACAAATCAAAAAGACATATCTTCCCCATATGATAGCCCGTCCATTGATTACCTATAGGAACAGTTGCAAGTTATCGTAATGAGATATATTTTCTTGACTGCTCCACTTTATCACGTTTTTCAATTTTTTCAATATGCTTTCTGTGAACGACTTTAATCCTGCCGAGTTCTGATTCATGCCGGCTTAGTCTGCTCCTCCTTTTTGTATTTCTCGCTCTGAATTTGGGTTCATCTTGAGCAACCAGAGAGCCACCTTTCACTTCAATGGTTTGAGAAACCTAACATGTCTTTTCAGAGAAAAATCTACAAACGAAGGAAACAACTAAGCTCTCAAACCCTTAATTTTACTGGGTTATCCTTAAAGTTTCTCAGTATCCTTAAAGTTGTGACTCTCAGAGATAAATATAATTACTCGTCTTTTACCTGTTAGTTATAATTGTTTTTTTATTGTTTTTATGCTATTGTTATTTTGGTAGAGATTTACCTTCTATAATAAAAAGACATATCTGCCTCTTGTCTTCATACTCAATATGTTTTAAAATACTTTTATAAACACAACAAGTAGCCCCCTGCAATACAAAAATCACTAAAGGGCTACCTGTTTTTCATATCTTGTCTTTTCAGTTTTAGGTTTAGTAAAGACAATCCAGCTTACTCCCATAATAAGCAAATACTTTACCTCCCTCTTTAGAAAAAATCAAAATCTATCAAAACAGGAAAGCCCGCAAATCCGCTTATTTCCAGTACCTTTGCTGGTTATCCCTATTATAGTATCTTCCCATATTTTTGTCTGGGTTTCTTTGAAATTTTATTTCCTTTAACATGCTAATTTTCTCTTCGTAGTAGGTTTTCTCTTACGAAATAATGTAAGGTAGTATAAATCTATGTAATTAATTTAATGCTACTGTTTCCCCCAAAAAACATTCTATCAGTAACTAAATTTCACTCCCAAACAAAGTATTACTCATATATTATATTTCTCTGAGATTACTCTGCTTGTAAGTAGGCACCACCCTACTCACTAACTCACGAATATCCTCCCGGTTCCCATAACTAACCTTCGCCAGTTCCTCCAAATCCCCCAAAAACTTCTCCGTATCAAATGGAATCGGACTCCCGATATGTATCAACTTATTTGGCGTAGTCTTCATCCCTTCCTCCGCCATCAGCTTCTCCTCATAAAGCTTCTCCCCAGGCCTCAACCCAGTATACACAACTGATATATCCACATCCGGCTTATACCCCGAAAGCTTTATCAAGTTCCTCGCCAACGTATCAATCTTCACCGGCGCCCCCATATCCAGAACAAAGATTTCTCCTCCCTTCGCATATGTCCCTGCCTGCAGCACCAGGCTCACCGCCTCCGGTATCGTCATAAAGTACCGAATAATATCCGGATGCGTAACCGTAACCGGCCCCCCGGCTTCAATCTGCTTCTTAAAAAGCGGAATCACAGATCCATTACTCCCTAAAACATTACCAAATCGGACCGCCACAAAATCAGTAGGCTTCCTCTGTCCTTCTTCCGGTTCCGCACCTTTTTCCCTGGTAGCCGCAGCCATACCGTAATCCGTTTTCTCCTCATGCCCATTCAGATCCGGCAGAACAACCGATCTTCCCAGTTTCCCCAACCTGTCCATAGTCTGGATCACCATCTCACAAAGCCTCTTACTCGCCCCCATGATGTTCGTAGGATTGACCGCCTTATCC
>UMGD01023843.1_pt1 | contig 15440 bp, 11 predicted proteins | sample 1965201 | NCBI WGS metagenome assembly UMGD01 (sample SAMEA4836066, study PRJEB28245) | human gut metagenome | biome: gut microbiome; material: fecal sample | place: Denmark | collected 2008 | reverse complement strand
AAGGGGACGTACAAGGTTCATGCATATCTGACGAGCGGGAACGAAGTTCAGGCAGGGATTGATATTGGTAAAATTCAAATTGATACTATCATAATTAAGGAATTATATCCCATTATGGGTGGATCTTCGGTAAATGTAGAACAATTGGTATCTTATTTTAGTAATTCCGGTAGAGAATATCCATCGAAAGATTTGAGCAAGGGCGGAGCATCAACCATAAATGAATTATGTAAAATTGTTTATGAAGAAGCTATTGCGGAAGGTGTAAAGCCAGAGGTATTATTTGCCCAAATGATGTTGGAAACAGGATTTTTAGAATTTAAAGGAGACGTGAAGATATCTCAGTTTAATTTTGGAGGTATAGGGGCTACAGGGGGTGTGCCTGGAAACGCTTTCACAAATGTTAGGATAGGTATTCGCGCACAGGTACAACATTTAAAGTGTTATGCATGTGAAGAACCTTTAAATAATGCTAATGTTGATCCTAGGTGGTGGACAGAGTTAAGAAATAAAGCTCCTTATGTAGAATGGTTAAGTATCCCAAATAATCCTTATAAACGAGGATGGGCATCCGATCCTGATTATGGAACAAAGTTGTTGACAATGATTTCAAATATTAAAAGCCAATAATTTAAAAATCTGCAATAAGAGGTAATTTGAAAATTCTTTTATTGCAGATTTTATATTAAGCAAAGGATGAGAATGGTGTCAGCATATTATTGATTTTTTCATGGGGTATCTATTCGCATAAGATAAATATGTATATATGTCTTGAGGGTTTTGTTGAACAATGTCATAAATCAATGTTTTTTAGGAGGAGACTCCTAGCCTACGGCCAGTTCCAAATGGCCTATGATGATATTTAGTTTTTGAAATTTGTAATTGTAAACTGCTTTTTTGAATACTGTTCATAGAAATTGATCATATTGATTGTCAGTATATAGAATCTCTACTAAATAAGAATTATTAACGATTCAGCTGAGTATGTTATCTTCGATCTCTCCGCTGGTAAATTATTATGTCATCTTATTGAAAGAGACTACAAACAGAAGATAGGAGGTGTGAAGTTTGAACAGGGCAATTTTGAATAAGTTTATAACCTTTTCTATTAATTTATTTAGTGGAAAAATATTCAATTGATATTTACTAATGATGAAAGGATGGTGATACTAAAATGAAAAATATTCAATTAGCAAACAGTACTATTTTAATTACCGGGACGGCTGGCTTTATCGGTGCAAACCTGGCTTTAGAACTTCTGAAGGCGCAGTCTCCTGTGCATATCATAGGCATTGATAATCTAAATGATTATTATGATATCTCTATCAAAGAGTACCGATTGAAGGAAATTGAAAAAACAGTGATTAAACATCCGGAGTCCACTTGGAATTTTATTAAAGGCTCTATTGCGGAAAAACAGATTATTACGGATGTCTTTAAGAAATATAAGCCAGATATTGTAGTAAACTTAGCTGCCCAAGCCGGAGTACGCTATTCCATCTCTAATCCGGATGCTTATATTGAAAGCAATCTCATTGGCTTCTACAATATACTCGAAGCCTGCCGTCATTCTTACGACGATGGAGCAAAAGGTGTTGAACATCTGGTATTTGCTTCATCATCCAGCGTATATGGCAGCAATAAAAAGGTACCCTATTCCATTGATGACAAAGTGGACAACCCGGTCAGCCTTTATGCAGCCACAAAGAAGAGCAATGAACTGATGGCGCATGCCTATGCTAAACTTTACAATATTCCCTCCACAGGCTTGCGCTTTTTTACTGTTTATGGACCAGCGGGCCGCCCGGACATGGCCTATTTTGACTTTACTGATAAGCTGCTTAAGGGCGATACTATCCAGATCTTCAATTATGGCAATTGTAAGCGAGACTTTACATATGTGGACGACATTGTAGAGGGCGTAAAGAGGGTCATGCAGGGACCGCCGGAGAAAAGGACTGGCGAGGATAGACTTCCGATTCCGCCATATGCCATATATAATATAGGAAATTCTAACCCGGAAAATCTACTGGACTTTGTGGATATCCTGCAGCAAGAACTGATTCGTGCCGAGGTGCTGCCCTCAGATTATGATTTTGAGGCGCACAAAGAGTTGGTTCCTATGCAGCCTGGGGACGTACCGGTAACCTATGCGGAAACCAGTGCCTTGGAGCGTGATTTTGGCTTCAGGCCGAGTACAGACCTGCGAACAGGCTTAAGAAAATTTGCTGAATGGTACAAAGAATTTTATGGAGTATGATTTGTAGGGGTGAGGAGCAATTAATGAAAGATACTGGCCATAGAATTTAATCTTAAAATAGAAGAAAATTAGATTTATTTTCTGAACTGAAACTGATTGGCTTTAATAGAACTATTGTAAGGTGCTTTTCAAAAATATATATGACTTGAAAGTTATTAATGGTTTTATTACCTCTGAAAACACTATGTGCAGTATATATGAAAGTATACCTAAGAGGGCGTGAATCACATTTAGACATCCTTGTTTGGGTTGCTAAATTTTTAGAAGATAATTTATATGATTGATTAAGAATAGAGGTAGTATGTGTATTGCATAATAATTATGTATCAATGCAAATTTCGCTTATTCAAGTACAATTAAGTGGTACAACGAGTTCGCGCATAAAGAAAACTAATTTTATACGAAGAATAATATCTCCCAAAACTGACTGAAGGTTCTGTAGTACTTAGTAGTTGCGTCTCAGATAAATTACGAAAAAATTTGTAGCCAATATTATTGGGGGACTTGGATATTTTATGGTGAAAATATATTTTACAATAAAATTGCATATTGTTTAGTCAGATGATTTCATTGGATTACGATATTAGAATTGGGTGCAGTAGATGATCTGGGAAATCCAGAAAAAGAGCACCTTTGAGAAAAGGAGGATAATGGAATTTCAATCCCTGTGAAAAATAAAAGGGATCCATTTTGGCATAAAAGTCAGGCCTTGGCAATTGAAATTTTGTAATTTTTTATAGAGACAGAGATGTATAGTGAGGACAGACAGATTTATTTCCATATAATTTATGGTAATCTTATATGGAAGATAATTCCTATTAAATTGAAGGCGGAATAGTTCTGGCTTAATAATAGAGTTATATTTTTGATATTTCGATTTTGGTGCGAAAGCCATTAGAGTTTCATGTTATATTATATCCAAACCGAGAATTGTATATATACTTAAGACTAAATGCACAGTGACGGACTTTCTTGTCGCAGGAAGTCAGGCTAATAAACTGAATATTCTCATCATCTTTAAGGCGTGATAGGCTAGTAGTGGGTAATGCTGATATAGAAATATCTTTATTCGAAGGGATTTCTGTAAGATTACGATTTATTTGGATAGGGTATTTGCGAGTATTGGGAATATGTTTACTTAATCTTGGGGAAAGAAAGACTAGAATTTTAAATTTTATTTTTGGAAACAAGGTGAGATTGCCTATGCTTGCCAAAAAAAAGAATTAATGATATACTACATAAGATCGTATTGTAAATAGGTGGAGGTATAATTGTGACTCAGTATATACAAAATTTCTTGAAATTCCAACCTTTGTTAAAGGAGTTGGTAGCTAGAGATATTAAGATAAAATATAGAAGGTCTGTTCTAGGCGTATTATGGACTTTGCTTAATCCTCTTTTTATGATGATTGTACTATCAGTTGTTTTTTCAAACTTATTTAAGTTTGATATAGAAAATTTTCCTTTATACTTATTGAGCGGGCAAGTAATATTTAATTTTTTTAATGATACGACAACATCTTCTATGGGAGCTATAATAAGTAATGGATCTTTGATAAAAAAGATTTATGTACCTAAATATCTATTTGTTTTGTCAAGAGTATTTTCTAGTTTTATAAATTTAATGGCATCGTTTACGGCATTGATGTTGGTAATGGTAGCAATGCGTGTGGAGATGAACTGGACAGTTGTATTTGTTCCAATACCACTATTGTTTTTGGTTGGCTTTTCTTTAGGGATAGGCCTAATTCTTGCTGCCATTACAGTGAAATTTAGAGATATTATGCATTTGTATTCAGTTTTTACTACAGCATTAATGTATTTGACCCCGGTGATATACCCAATGTCAATTTTGCCAGACTGGTTATCGCCAATTGTTAAAGCTAATCCAGTTACTAATATTTTGCTTATGTTTAGAGATGTTATGTTAAATGGTAACTTTCCCAATATATTAGGAATTTTAATTGCTTTTATAGAAACAGCTTTGGCGTTAGGTGTTGGATTATATGTCTTTTATAAAAATCAAGATCAGTTTATCTTGAATATATAATGTAGGAGAAGAAAATGGACAAACCAATAATGATATCAGTAGATCACGTTTTTATGAAATTTAATTTAGCTTCAGAGAAATTCGATAGTTTTAAAGAGTATGTGATCAAAAGTTTAAAAAAGCAAGTATCGTTTGATGAGTTCTGGGCACTAAAGGATGTATCTTTTGAGTTAAAAAAAGGCGATGCATTAGGATTGATTGGACTGAATGGTAGTGGAAAAAGTACTATGTTAAAGACGATAGCTGGAGTTTTAAAACCTACAAAGGGAAATGTTAAGGTTAATGGCTCTATTGCACCACTGATAGAATTGGGTGCAGGATTTGATATGGATTTAACGGCTCAGGAAAATGTTTATTTGAATGGCGCATTATTAGGATATTCTCGAAAACAGATGAGCGAATATTATAATGATATTGTGGAGTTTTCGGAACTGAAGGATTTTATGAATGTACCAGTTAAAAATTTTTCTTCTGGTATGGTTTCTAGACTGGCTTTTGCTATCGCGACAATAGGTACGCCTGACATACTTATTGTAGATGAAGTTCTATCGGTAGGAGATTTTAGATTTCAAGAAAAATGTGAAAGACGTATTCAAAAAATGATGGATAGTGATACCACGATTTTATTTGTATCTCATAATATAAATCAGGTTGAAAAACTATGTAATAAAATTGTCTGGTTAGAGAAAGGTGTGGTAAAAGCCTTTGGTGATGCCGGAATTATTGCAGAAGAATATAGAAAATCCTAGACAGAGGTAGGAATATGAAAAAGAGATTAAAGATTATATGTGGAATAGGAATTTTAATAGTAGCGGTTTTTCTATATGCGCATATAGAAAAAGCACATGAGATATATGACAAAGATATTGACCCAAGTGAATATGGAAATGTTATTGAGGAAAAGCCAGTAACATTGAAACAACAATTTATATTACAAGAGTCTACATTAGATGGATTTAAAATTAAAGGAGTTGAAAATGGGGATATTAGCAAGGTCGATATTATTTATTCTTTAAATGAAGTAGATACAGGGCGAGTAGTGGCTAAAGGACAAGTAAATGCCAAGAAAGCTTTAAGTGCCAGATTTTACGAATTATCATTTGACACTATTAAAAATTGTAAAGGAAAAGCCTTTGTTTTATCAATTAGTCAAACCTCTGAAGATAATCAAAGTAGTGTAAATTTTTCGTTCGAAAAGGGTATTGAGCGAAATACTAAGTTAATTATGAATCGTGAGGAAATTGACGGTACACTTATTATGAAGACAATAACAAAGCGTTTTGATCTTGAAACTTTTTTTGTGGTAATGCTGTTTGCTGTTTATATAATATTCTTTATAAGACTATTGTATAAATTATTTAAATAGCGAGGTGAAATGTATATGGAAAACTTATTGAAAAAATCAGTTGATACTTTGAAGAAGGGAGGAATATCGTCATTAAATAGTAAAGCAAAGTCGTATTTAAAAACAAAAAAAATAGAAAAGACAATAAGAGAAGACCAGGTGTTCAGAGATGTACTTTTTATTGACGGATGCGGATCATTTTTACCACATCCGTCTCGTTACCGAGTATCACATCAAAGAGAGCAGCTGGCTTATTATAATATTACAAGTAATGAGGTCTTTTATGAACATTTATCAATAGATATGGTAAGGTTATATAGGACCTTTATCTTTTTTAGGTGCCCTTATACTAAAGCAGTAAAAGAATTTATTGAAGCGGCTAAAAATTTAAATAAGACTATTTTATTCGATATTGATGACTTGGTAATTGATACTTATTATACGGATATGATTCCTTATTTAAGTACGATGCCAGAGAGTGATAGAAAACAGTATAATGATAATGTTATGTCAATGGGGAAAACACTTAGGTATTGTGATGCTGCGATTACTACTACAACTTGTTTGAAAACGGAATTAGGTAAATATGTACCAAGTGTTCTAATAAATCGAAATACAGCCTCAGAAGAGATGGAAGAATTATCAGAAAAAGCGTTAGAGATTAAAAATTTAAAAAAAGAAACAGTTGATATGGGATATTTTAGTGGAAGTATAACGCATAATGAAGATTTTGAAATAATATTACCTGTTTTAATAGACCTTTTGAAAGAATATAATAATTTGAGGCTGCATATTGTGGGAGAATTGGATTTGCCGAGTGATTTGAAGAATTTTTCAAGTAGAATTATACGACATCCATTTGTTGATTGGAGGAAATTGCCTGAGTTAATCGCTCAGGTCGATATAAATTTAGCCCCATTAATGGATACATTATTTAATAGAGCAAAATCTGAGAATAAATGGATGGAGGCAGCATTGGTTCAGGTAGTTACGGTTGCTAGTAAGGTGGGGGCATTTGAAGAATGCATTGAAAATGGAACGACAGGAGTTTTATGTGATACTCTGGATGAATGGAAAATTTCAATTAAAAATCTAATAGAACAGCCAGAACTAAGAAAAAGAATTGCTTTAAATGCGTATTATTATTGCAAGGCTCATTATTTATCATATAAGACTGGATTAGAATTAGCAAGTTTCATAAAAAAGCATTTAAATAAAAATATTTTATTTGTTTTACCTTCTCTAGAGATTAGTGGTGGAATTATGGTGGCCTTAAAACATGCGTCTATACTTCGAAGAAATGGTTATGATACCGCATTGGCATGTATGAATGCTGAGACATTGTGGTATGAAGAGGAAGAGTATAAACTGCCAGTTCTTATGTTAAATACTGGAATGATGGAAGGTAATTGGGATATTGCTGTTGCAACAATGTGGACAACTCTTGACTTTGTAATGTCTTACTGCAATATTAAAAGAAAGTTTTATTTAGTCCAGAATTATGAATCGGATTTTTATAAGCCGGGTGAAAATTTTCGAGTTAAGGCTAATGCGACATATGCAGTGGATGGATCAATTAATTATATTACAATTTCTAAATGGTGTAAACATTGGCTTAGTTTACAATTTGGGCAAAAGGTAAGATATGCCCCTAATGGAATTTGTTTTAAACAATTTTATGAAGCAAATAATGAACGTGACTTTTGCGGAAAAATTAAAATATTAATAGAAGGGGATAGTGCCTCTTATTATAAAAATGTAGATGAAAGTTTTAAAATAGTAGAGTGTTTAAGAAAAGATCATTTTGAAATTTGGTATATGTCTTATAATGCAGAACCCAAGGACTGGTATCATGTAGATAAATTTTTTCACAAAATACCCTACGCTGAAGTGGCAAAAGTGTATCAGCAATGTGATGTTCTGATAAAAACTAGTATATTAGAAAGTTTTTCTTACCCACCTTTGGAAATGATGGCAGCAGGGGGGCTGGTATTAGTTGTGCCTAATAATGGAAATGTAGAATATTTAAAAGATGGAGAAAATTGTTTACTATATGAACAAGGAAATATACACGAAGCGGTACAAAAATTGGAATTAATGTGTTCGGATAAAGAATTACGCCATAGGTTGTATATAGGAGGATTAAATACTGCCTATAATCGGGACTGGAAAAAATTAGAGGAAAAAATTATTGGTTTATATAAGTAAGTTAAAGGAGATAGATATGGCTCAGAAAGAGAAATGGAATCAAAAACTATTTAGAATTGTTAAAGAAGAAGGAATGAGGACGGCTGCAATTAAAGGTAAAAACTATATCAAACTGCGTCTTTCAGGAGATCCTATTAGACATTGTTTTAAGGATATCCTATTTATAAATGGCTGTTATTTACCACATCCAAGTCGATATAGAGTAATGCATCAAATGGAGCAATTACAGGCTTTTGGCCTTACTGTAGATAGTGTTTTTTATGATAAGGTAGACGTTGAATTAATTAAATATTATAGAGGGTTTGTTTTTTTTAGATGTCCTATAACAGATATGATTGATAAGTTTATTGAACAGGCAAAATATTATAATAAGCCAGTTATTTTTGATATTGACGACCTGGTGATTGATAAAAAGTATACTGATTTAATACCTCATTTGAAGACTATGTCAAAGGAAGAACGTCATTTGTACGATGATGGCGTTGAAAGAACTCGGGCAACATTGATTAAATGTGATTGTGCAATAACAACAACAAATGCTCTTGCTGATGAATTAAAAAATTACGTTAGTGATGTGTTTGTAAATCGTAATGTGGCTTCAGAAAAAATGGTGAAGTATTCTGAAAGAGCAATTCTTAATAATAATAAAGAAGAAAATAAACTGGTTTTAGGGTATTTTAGTGGTAGTATAACTCATAATGCAGATTTTCAATTAATTTTACCCATTATAAGTGAAATAATGGGTAAGTACAAGGATGTTTTTTTAAAAATAGTAGGTGAACTTAACATACCCGAAGAACTTGAATTATATAAAGAGCGTATTTTGGCTGTACCATTTACGGATTGGAAGAAATTACCAGAACTAATAGCAAGCGTAGATATTAATCTTGCCCCATTAGAAGATAATCTATTTAATGCTGCCAAATCAGAAAACAAGTGGATGGAGGCTGCATTAGTTAAAGTTCCGACTATTGCGAGCGAAGTAGGAGCATTTAAGGAAATAATAAAACATGGAAAAGATGGTGTTTTGTGCTCGAATTCTACAGAGTGGTTGGAAATGTTAGAAAAACTTATTTTAGATGGAGATTATAGAAGAATAATCGGGCAGGAAGCGTATGAAAGGGTAAAGAAAAATGTCACTACATATTCTGGCAGGGGAGTGACCAAATATATTCTTTCTAAATTTCCGAAAAATTTTGGGTTTGTTTTACCTACTACTAATATTAGTGGAGGAGTAAATGTAATAATTAAACATTGTAATATTTTACGAAATAGGGGGTTTGATGTTTTTATAATAAACGAAGATAAAACGGAAGAAGATATAATCAATAAAGATGGAATTATACCTGTTATTGAAAAATATAATACCCGATTTGAAGGGTATATAAATACTTTAACGGCAAGTTTATGGAGTACATTAGAATTTGTGAAATCATACCCTAATGTATTGCACAAAGCTTATTTAGTGCAAAATTTTGAAACAAATTTTAGTCCGGATGGTTACTTTGAGAAGACTTTAGCTAATGCTACGTATAATTCGCTAGTTCCTATCCACTACCTTACTATATCAAAGTGGTGTAAAGAATGGCTTTTAGAAGATTTCGGAAAAGAAAGCAAGTATGTACCTAATGGAATTGATCTTAATAATTTTAATTATGTAGAAAGATCATTTCGTGGTAAAGTTAAAATATTAATAGAAGGCAATAGTGATGATCATTATAAAAACGTAGATGAGAGTTTTAGAATAGTAGAAAAACTGGATAAAGAAAAGTACGAAATTTACTATTTGTCATATCAGGGTGGAGCAAAGGAATGGTATTATGTAGATAAAATTTTGCAAAGAGTTCCACATGATGAAGTTGGAAAAATATATCAATCTTGTGATATTTTACTAAAGACTAGTATTTTAGAAAGTTTTTCATACCCTCCATTAGAAATGATGGCTACTGGCGGTATTGCAGTTGTAGTTCCTAATAGTGGAAATATAGAATATTTAAGAAATGAAGAAAACTGTTTGTTTTATTCATTGGGTAATATTGATGAAGCAGTAAAACAGATTGAAAGACTTTTAAATGATAGCAAATTAAGAAAGAAATTGATAGAAGGCGGATTAAAGACGGCATATAATAGAGACTGGAGTAATATTGAAAGTGAAATTGTAAATATGTATGTGGATTTGAAGGAGTCTGATAATGAATACTAATTTGATCGTAAAAAGATTTTTTTATCTTTCGTGTATTTTTGGAATGCTTTTTCTCATGCTGACTCCGCCTTTTCAAGCACCTGATGAAGACAGTCATTTTAAAAAGGCATATGTGATTGCTAAAGGTAATCTTTTCCCTGATATTGAAGATGGGAAAGAGGGGTTTAGATTACCTGAAGAAATGGTTGCTTATATAGACGAGCAAAATAAAAAGGCTGGCCAGTTGGATGAAAAGTTTGACTATAAAGAGATATATCTGAAGGAAAGACTTCCGGCGGGATATACAAGTGAGAACTTTTATAATTTTTCTACAGTAAATACAAATCCGATTGCTCATATAGTTCAGGCGACAGGGATTAATTTTGGGAAAATTGTGGCTCATTTAATTGATGTAAAAGATCCTTCCGTCCTTTATTTTTTATATTTTGCCAGACTCTTTAATTTGCTTTTCTATATTTTTATTATTTGCATAAGTATTAAAATAGCACCAATTTTGAAAAGTACATTTGCAGTTATTGGTCTTATGCCTATGGCATTGTTCCAAGCGGCAACGGTATCATATGACACAATACTAATTGCTCTTGCATTTCTTGCAACCGCAATAATATTTAAAATGTCATTTGGAGAAAATCCAAAAAAACTAAGTATCTCATATACTATCATATTAGGGGTAATTGCTTATATTTTTATAGCAATTAAAATAGTATATCTGCCGTTGTTTTTATTACTTCTCTTTTTACCTAAGCAGGAATTGAAAGATTTTAAGCAATATATAAAAAAATTAGCAGTGATGTGCGGAATTATTATTTTCATGTATATTGTATTTAAAATTCCTGCTTTTTTAAATAGTAGTAAAATATATATGGCAGGTCATGATACTCTTGCTGCGCAACAAATTAATTTTGTTATTCATCATCCGTTTCAATATGTTGAAATATTTTTTAGTACAATAAAGGAAACTCGCCAATATTTAGTTGCCTCTACAATTGGCACTTTTGGTTTGATAGATACAAACTTATATTGTGTATTTTTAGTAGTATATTTATTGATCTTGCCATTAATTGGAATATCCGATATTAGTTTGCAAGGCCTCAAGATAAAAACTCTTGATCGGGTAATTGTTATTATTAGTGTATTGGCATCAATTTTTGGTTGTTATCTTGCAATGTACATTTTTTGGACATCTAGTGTAAAAGGATATGGTGTTGGTGCCAATAGTATTACTGGAGTTCAAGGAAGATATTTTATTCCTATGATGCCTGTTGCATTTTTGGCTTTTTCAAATAGGTTTTTAATAACGAAAGAAAAGATTAAACAGGTAATGAAGGCATTTGTAGATAATTTTCAATTGTTAAGCGTAATTATGCTGATTGCATCTTCCATTGTAATTCTTTTAAGATTTTGGTGCTGATAAATTGTATATGAGGTGGGGATAATGGGTGAGAAAAAGATATGTGTTTATACTTGCATTACAGGAAGTTATGATGACTTACAGCCAGTAGAAAAAGAAGAAGGTATTGATTATATTTGTTTTACAAATAATCAAAGGTTGAAATCAGATTTCTGGACAATCATATATATTGAAGATGATTTTAACCTGGGAAACACGTTACTTTCAAGAAAAATAAAAATATTAGGTCATCCTGTAATAAATGAGAAATATGATGTCAGTATATGGGTCGATGGCGCAATACAGGTGAGAGGTAGTATTAAGTGCTTTTTGGAAGAGTATTGCTGCTTGGATAAAGTTAATATGGCGTGTTTTCGACATAGAATGCGAAACTGTGCTTATGATGAGGCTGTTGCATGTATTATTCATAGAAAAGCAGACAAAGAGTCTCTTATAAAATGCCTAGAATTTTTAGAAAAAGAACAATTTCCTAGGCACTATGGATTGGCTGAGTGTACAGTACTCATAAGAAAACATAATAGCATGGATGTTAAACATACCATGGAATTATGGTTTGAATTGCTTTGTCGCTTTGTGAGAAGAGATCAACTTACTTTTCCTTATTGTATTTATAAAACAAACTTAAAGGTGCATTGGTTGGAATTAAATGTTTTTGATAACCCTTGGTTTTTTTGGAAAGCGCATAAACAGTTAAATGAGACTAATGTTAGTAGAATATTTTTTGGCGATTATCAGAATATATATTCAGACAAGTATATTGATCAAGAAATGGTGGCGCAAGGAAGTAACAGATGCTTGAAATTTGTTATACCTGTAGATTGTGACCAAATATCAATAAATTTGGGAAAGCATTTTGGAAAGACAATAAAGGATTTCAGAATTAACTTACAGGAATTTGCAGTATCTTTTTTTCCTGGTATTTCCATAAAGAATTATACTATTTTTGATTATGATGATTTAGTTATTTATATTAAATTTCAATTTCGTAAAGGACAAGAAATTATATGTGATTTTGAACTATTAGAATTGAAGGAAACAGAAATACAAATTGTAGTTGAGTCTATTATCGATAAATACTATTATGATAAGTTTATACGTGACAATATGATTAATGATTTAAATAAAAAGATAAATGCATTGGACAAATATATGGAAGATTATAATAATCTGAAAACGAGTCCATTGTTTTGGAAACTAAAGCCACTATGTGAGCATCAGGATTTAAAAACAAAGATTATAAGAAAATTAATTTTAAATTTTATCAATTAAGGCGAAAGGTAATAGTAAGGTTGCTATGACTAATAATAACTTGATAGAGAGAAAAAAGAAATATTTGTTTAAAAGTTTAAATTATTTAAAGCAATATGGATTTAAAAATTTATGGAATTATACTAAAAAAAAATTTCGAGATAGTAACAGGGAATATAGGGAATGGTATGCAAAACAGACAATACAGAAAGTCGTATTAGAGATGCAAAGAGATGCTCAATTTGAGTATATGCCTTTAATAAGTATTTTGGTACCGGTATATAATACGCCTTTTGAGTTTTTAGAACAAATGATAAACTCAGTTCGTCATCAGACATACAGTGGATGGGAATTATGTATAGCCAATGCAAGCCCCGAAAATAAACAAATTAAAAATTTGCTAAATAATTATATTGAAAATGACTCTAGGATCAAGGTGATCGATGTGCCTGAAAATGAAGGGATTTCACAAAATACTAATTTGGTTTTACAAATTGCAACTGGGGATTATGTGGGATTGTTAGATCATGACGATTTATTAGCCCCTAATGCATTGTACGAAGTAGTGCAAAGTATAAACAAAGACAGTATCCCTGATGTGATATATACTGATGAAGATAAAGTTTCTTTTAATGCGAAAGAACATTTTCAACCGAACTTTAAGCCTGATTTTAACTTAGATTTATTAAGATCTAATAATTATATTTGCCATTTTTTTTTGGCGAAGCGTAAACTAGTTAAGAGTTTGGGAGGATTTAGGGAGGAGTTTAATGGTGCACAAGATTATGATTTAATTTTACGTTGTATAGAAAAAGCAAGAAAAATTTCACATGTACCTAAAATATTGTATCATTGGCGAATGCATAATGATTCTACGTCAAATAATCCTGTTAGTAAAGCCTATGCATATAACGCAGGTAAGAGAGCGATAGAGGAGCACTTAGCAAGATGCAGTGATAAAGGATGGGTAGAAGAAACAGAGAATCCGGGATTTTATAAAGTGAAATATGAGTTAAAGGGAAAACCCTTAGTTTCAATAGTTGTATTATATAGAAATGGGAAAAAGGCATTAAGTAATTGCCTACAGTCAATTTCAGAGTTATCCTATATGAATTATGAAATATTAGTAATTAAATGTGATAATATAAATGTATTAGACGATGTGTTTGTAGAGAATATAAAATGTGACAAAATCAAAGTATTAAAATGGGAAAAATCATATAACTTTGCCGCAGTTGTGAACTGGGCAATTAGCCAAACTAAAGGCGATTATATTTTATTATTATCTGATTGTGTTCAAATAATTTCTTCGGATTGTATTGAACTGTTGCTTTCGAATTGTATGAGAAAGCAAATGGGAATTGTTGGGGGGAAGACTTACTATTCCGATAATACAATACATCAGGCCGGAATTGTTATAGGGAAAGAAAATTTACCTGAAAAATTATTTGCGGGTTACCCTGATTTGTTAACGGGATATATGCACAGAGAAACTGTACAACAGAATCTAAGTATAATATCGTCATTATTTATGATGATAAAAAGAGAGGTTTATAAAGAAGTAGAAGGATTTAATGAAAAATTGAATGAAGAATGTTCTAATATTGATTTTTGCTTGAAGGTTGGCTCTAGGAAATATCTGCTTACATTTGTGCCTTCTGTAAAAGGATATTATTACGGTCAAAAAGATACACTAATATCGAAAAATATAAATGATCTTGAAGATATTTATATGCTGTGGGAAGATTGGCTAAAGAAAGGCGATCCGGCTTATAATCCCAATTTGTCGTTCAAGTTTTCGCTAAGAAAGGATGAGGAGAAAGATGATGAAAGTTAAAAAGGTAGTATTTGTAGTGCTAATTATTAATTGCTTTCTTATTGCTTGTAGTAAGTCGACGGATTCTTCAACTGTTAAAGAGCATGTCGAAAAAAATAGCGAAAACTCAAAGCAAAAGAAGGTAAATAAAGAAAAGAATAATAAAGAAAAGAATACTTGGAATAAGAAAAAGGGAGAGCAATCTCAGAATAAAGTGAATGGACAAGAAGAAAGCATGTCTGATACTCAGAAGTCCATATTATTACAAGTATATTTTAGTAATGATGATGCAACAGCCTTCGTCTCAGAAGAAGTTCAAATTGATGCACTAACTCCAGAAGCGGTACTGAAAGCTCTTATTTCGAAAGGTGCTGTGGCAGCAGATGTCCAGATACTGGCATTTAATACGGTTACGGTAGACAATAAGCCAAGTGTAGAGATAGACTTCAACCCTGCATTTTCGACCTTTGTTGCTAACATGGGTTCAACGGGAGAGTACTTTGCTATTGGCAGCGTATGCAATACGTTCCTTAATGCCTATAACTGTGAGCAGATTAAAATAACTGTAGAAGGACAAACCCTCACCACCGGTCATGCAGAGTACCCAGGCTACCTGACGGCGTTTGAGTAAAAGAGAGACATAAATAAAATGAAAAAATCAGGCTACTATTCCTCCGGCGAATTCGCCCGCATGGCCCACGTAACCCTGCGGACAATTCGCTACTATGACAAACAGAATATTCTAAAGCCCTCGTATGTAACGGATGCGGGGGCAAGATTTTATACGGATGAGGACTTTGCCCGTCTCCAGCAGATCCTGCTGCTGAAATACCTGGGTTTCTCCCTGGACGATATCCGGGAGATGACGATTGCGGATTCCGACTATCATTTTATGCTGA
>UMGD01007509.1_pt1 | contig 15791 bp, 16 predicted proteins | sample 1965201 | NCBI WGS metagenome assembly UMGD01 (sample SAMEA4836066, study PRJEB28245) | human gut metagenome | biome: gut microbiome; material: fecal sample | place: Denmark | collected 2008 | reverse complement strand
AGCAGACATGGATGCATTCATGGCTGAGAACTGGAAGGAAGATACATCCAAGACTGTAAAAGATGCCCTTACTGAGAAGATTTCCGTAATCGGAGAGAACTTAAGCATCCGTAGATTTGAGAAAGTCGTATCTGATGGATGCGTAGTCGCATACATCCACGGCGGCGGACGTATCGGCGTTCTTGTAGAGGCTGACACAGACGTAGTCAATGATGAGATCAAGACATGTCTGAAGAATGTAGCAATGCAGGTTGCAGCGATGTCTCCGAAGTATGTATCCCGTGAAGAAGTTTCAGAAGAATATATGGAGCATGAAAAGGAGATTCTTCTCGCACAGGCAAAGAAGGAGAACGAAGAAAGCAATAAGCCAAAACCGGACAACATCATTGAGAAGATGATCGTTGGACGCCTGAACAAGGAACTGAAAGAGATCTGCCTGCTTGACCAGGTATACGTACAGGACGGAGACTTGACGGTTGCGAAATATGTAGAAAAGGTTGCTAAAGAGACAGGCGCTAACTTAAGCGTTAAGAAGTTCGTTCGTTTCGAGACAGGCGAAGGCCTTGAGAAGAAGAATGAAGACTTTGCTGCTGAAGTTGCAGCTCAGATGGGAAACTAATCTGAATGAAAATAAAGTCTGAAAATGTGCTTAAAGTCAAGTTATTACGCATGATTGAGGCAGTTTTGAACCTTTCGTAAATTACTGAAATCTATCGTAAAATATCAGGTGGACTAAAGTTTGCGTAGAATTTAACAGAAAGGGACAGATGATATTGAGTGTTGAGGGTATATTGCGAAAGCGATGTATCCTCATTTTTTTTGGAAGAAATGCTGTGTTTAATGAGTATTTAATAAAATATATAATATAGATTTAACAGGGGTGTGATATTATAGAAAAAAACTAATATAAGTATTCTCTGGGTTAGGAGGTATCCTTTATGAAGAAAAAAGTATTGGCTTTAAATGAATGTGAAGAGGTAGTTACAAATCAGAAGGTTGTCAATGAAGAAAATCCAGATGGTACGATTACACAGGTAGGATGAGTAACATTTGAATATCAACCCGTTCCGTCTGATATAAAGGCAAGTGGGTGTGCATCTGAATATCATACAAATGTAGTAAATAATGGTGCTCCAGAAACTAAAACGTATCCATGGAAACACACATCCTGGCTATTGCCAAGTTAGAACTACAACTTATTGGAGATGTAAAAATTGTAATACAACAGGTCATGATGTCAGTAGAGAAACTTATATAGATTTTTATATCAGGATGTTGGAAAAGTGTCTAAAAAGGTAGTAAGGTCAAGGAACAAGGCGAAGCCGATACGCCGTAGGGCAGTCCTTGACGGAACGGACATAGCCAACAGAGCTATGATGTGAAAGCGGACTTGAAAGGTCAGAAACCTTGCAAGTCCGCTTGTTTGCTATTTGACGTTGTGTTTTAGGTAGAGTGATTCTTTTTTCAGTTCCCTTATAAGTCCAGAAATAGCTGAACGATTTTGACATCATAAAAACATGGAAAATTAGAATGACTGTCCTAACGGTTCAACGGGGAGAAAGGAATGTGTATGTCGTTTCGGTCAGCCTTGGCATTTTCCACTAATGCCATTTTATGAATGCAACTCCTGCAAATAGTAGTATAGTATTTGCCTCCAGTCAAAATCATTGGGTAGGCGGACTGGCTCTTACAAGTTGTCAGTTAGTATGATTGTTGATAAGGAGAATTGAAATTAATGACAGATAGAGATTATGCAATTAAATCAATGAAAGAAATTACATTCCAGATGGCAAGTCACGCACAGGACTATTTGGAAAATACAATGAAAAAGCAGTATGAAGATATGGCTTATGCATTGTCTTATCTTGATATTTACAGTAAACAGCTCAATGATTTAAACCATCGTTGGGTGTGGAAGAGGAGTAGGTGATGGAAAACAACGGTTAGAGCTTGTTCATGGTAAAAAATAATTTTACTAGCTGTTTATGTAAATTTTACATTAGTGTGGTAGAAAAAAAGAAACAAAGTGTGATATTTTGTACAAAGAGATACTATAATTGTTGGAAGGAGATATTTATATGGGTGAAATAACTTTAGTAGAAACAAATTCAATGGTGTATGGACTAATAAAGGCTGTTTTACGTTTAAAATCTAATAGGTTAGCATTCTAGGGCTCTGTTTCTGTATGGAACAGAGCTTTTTGGAGGTTTATTAAGGATGAAAAGATATAATGTAGGCGAAAAAGTAATACATTGTCCGGAAAGAGTATGTAAAGTTGAAGATATTTGTCAAATGGTATATTCCGACAAAATATTTATTCGTGGAGGAATGTCGTTATGAGAAAAATATATGTAATTGATACGAACATTTTGATTCATGCGCCAGAGGCAATTTTGAATTTTGAAGATAACGAGGTACTGCTCCCTATGGTAGTATTGGAAGAACTTGATGGATTGAAAAATTCTGAAAAGGAAAAGGGGAGAAATGCCAGAGAGGCAATTCGTCATCTGGAGAATCTTCGAGTGCAGGGCAATCTTGTAGAAGGTGTGGAGACAGAGCAGGGAGGAATCATCCGGGTAGAAAAAAATTATGTTGATATTGAACTTCCAACGGATATGCCGGAAGATAAGATGGACAACCGGATATTAAAGGTATGTCTGGGACTTCAGAAAGATTATCCGGAAGGACAGATTATTTTGGTTACAAAAGATATGCTTCTTAGAATCAAGGCGCAGATGCTGTCAATTACGGCTCAGGATTATACAACGGACAGAATATTAAAGGAAGAAGAACAGTATAGCGGAAGGCTGGAGGTTTATGTAGAGGAAGATCATTTTAAAGAACTTAAAAAGAAAGGAATCAAACCGGAATATATTTATCAAATGGGAGAGGATGGAATTCGTCATCAGGTTGTGCCGGAGATGAATCAGTTCCTTATCTTAAAGGCAGACCAATCTACGAAAAAAACCCAGCTTGGACGTTTTGATGGAACAAAAGTAGTTCCATTGCAATATAAGAAAAGCAAGCCGTATGGTGTGTCACCAAGAAATGTAGGTCAGTATTTCCTACAGGAAGCATTAATGACATCTGCGGAAGATGCCCCGCTTGTAATTGTAAAGGGAATGGCAGGTACTGCAAAGACATTTTATGCGGTTGCCGTAGGATTGGAAAAGGTATTCAATGTTGAAAAAAAGGAATATAGGAAAATCCTTATCAGTAGACCGAATGCTCAATTTGATGATGATATTGGTTATCTTCCGGGAACGGAACAGGAGAAAATCTCACCGTTAATGCGTCCGATTATTGATAATCTGGAACAATTGATCGATTCTGATGAAGAAGAACGATATAAAGATGAGGAAGAACTGCATGCTAAAATAGATGAGTTATTTTCAAGAGGACTGATTGAAACGGAAGCGATGAACTTTATTCGTGGAAGGTCATTTGTAAATACATATCTGATAATTGATGAAGCTCAGAACATGACACCAAAACAGGTAACAGGTATTATTACCCGTGCCGGAAAAGGAACGAAAGTAATTCTTCTTGGAGATCCGAAGCAGATAGATAATCCATATCTGGATGAACAGACAAATGGCTTGAGTTATGCATCGGAGCATATGAAGGACAGTCCGTTCTGTTATCAAATCACATTAAACGCGGAAGAATGTGAACGGTCAGAATTGGCTATGGATGCAATACAAAGGATGTAGAAAGACAGAGGCAAAAAATTGAATTTAACATATCAGGATATAAAGGCAAACAAAGAAATTAACCAGTATATCACGATGGGAAATGAAATACTGGGGGTTCTTGGATATACAGACCATTCGCAAAAACATGCTGTGATTGTTGCCGAACGAGCAGCAGGGGTGTTGGAGGTATTGGGATATTCAAAAAAAGAAATAGAATTATGCAAAATTGCAGGATTTATGCATGATATAGGAAACTGTGTGAATCGTTCAGATCACGCACACAGCGGAGCGATTATGGCAATGCAGATACTGCGGAGTCTTGGAATGAGTGCAGAAGATATTTCGGTTGTGATTTCCGCAATTGGAAATCATGATGAAAAAACCGGAACTGCGGTAAATGCAGTTTCTGCGGCCATTATTCTGGCAGATAAAACTGATGTGCGGAGAAACCGTGTACGCAATAAAAAAAAGTCAAGTTTTGATATTCACGACCGAGTCAATTTTGGTGTACTTTCAACAGAACTTACAGCGAACCCTGAGAAAAAAGAAATACATCTGAATTTAGAATTAGATGAAGAAAAATGCTCTATTTTAGATTATTTTGAAATTTTCACAGAACGAATGCTGATGTGCAGGAGAGCTTCGGAGATGTTGGGAATGCATTTTAAGTTTACAGTCAATGAAAGAAAAGTATTGTGATTTGCAGTACCTCTATTTTATCACTTGTGGAGAGAAAATTTATATAAAAGTAGTAAGAAAACCCAGTAAAATCGCCTTGTGGCAAAACTGCTGAAGAAACGTGATAATCTTTCAGTAGAGCGTATGGAAATCAGCCAAAAAAAGTGCTGCAAATAATAGCTATGGTTAGATGTGATTAAAAACGAAAGGAGATTGAAGATATGCCATCGACATATGCACATTATAAATTCGGTCAGGAAATACGACACAAATTAACCAGAAAAGAAAAACAGATTATAGACGAATTTCCGGATTACTTTAATATCGGACTTCATGGCCCGGATATTCTCTTTTATTATAAACCGTTACGAAGCAACTCTGTTAACCAAATTGGTTATAGTACTCATGATAAAAGCGGCCTTATATTTTTTGAAAATGCCGCCAAGATTCTCAAACTGCATCCGCAGGATAATCGCTACTACTCCTATCTCTATGGAGTAATCTGTCATTTTGCATTAGATACAACCTGTCACGGATACATTGCAGAAAAAATTGCTAAGAGTGGAATTTCCCACACGGAAATAGAAGTGGAATTTGACCGTGCTCTTTTGACTGCTGACGGACTTAACCCTATCACTCAGCCGTTAACCGAACATATCAAAACGAGTGAAGAATTCGGTGATGTGATACATTCCTTTTTTCCACCTGTAAGTGGAGCAGAAGTGACTACTGCCTTAAAGGGTATGATTCACAATAACAATTTGCTGGTCGCGCCATCCCATTTTAAGCGCAGTATCATATATCTGATTTTGTTTTTATCCGGTAACTACAAAGAAATGCACGGGCTGATTGTCAATTATCATGAAAATCCAAGCTGCCGTGACAGCACGGAAATGCTTATGCAGTTATATCAGAAAGCTAAAATCACAGCCCTCGCGTTAATTCGTGAGTATGAATATTCTGTAAATGAAGATATACCGTTAAATCCAATATATCAATATAATTTTGCAGGAAATCTGATAAAGGAGGAAATTCACTCATGAAATTAACAAGAGAAGAAAAAAACTGGATATTGTATGATGTAGGTAATTCTGCTTTTGTTTTACTCGTTACTACTATTATGCCGATTTATTTTAATTATCTTGCAGGTAATGCAGGATTGTCCGATGCACAGTATTTAGCCTACTGGGGCTATGCCGCCTCCATTGCTACGCTTATTACTGCATTTCTCGGACCTGTTATCGGAACATTGGCAGATACCAAAGGGTTTAAGAAACCAATTTTTCTGATCTCCTTAATTATAGGAACGGTTGGCTGTATCAGTCTCGGTCTGGCAAAGCAATGGACTATATTCTTAGTTATTTATATCATTGCAAAAATTGGATTTTCCGCCAGCACTATTTTTTACGATTCCATGCTGTCAGATGTAACAATCGAAGAACGATTAGATAATGTCTCATCTCAAGGATATGCCTGGGGATATATTGGAAGCTGTATTCCATTTATCTTATGCATGGTTGTAGTCCTGGGCGCAGATAAAATCGGAATTAGTCTTGAAACTGCTATGATTATCTCATTTGCAATAGTTGCAGTATGGTGGTTTTGCCTGACGATCCCGCTGTTAAAAACCTATCAGCAGAAATATTTTGTGGAACGCCAACAACATGCAGTATCAGCAAGTTTTAAGCGTATTGGAAATACAATCCGCAATGTTCGAAATGAAAAAAAGGTGTTTATATTTTTGCTGGCTTTCTTCTTCTATATTGATGGAGTCTACACCATTATTGATATGGCAACCGCATACGGTTCAGCTCTTGGGCTGGACAGTACCGGACTGCTGTTAGCACTTCTTGCAACACAGTTTGTAGCATTTCCGTGTTCTATTTTATTCGGAAAACTGGCCAAAAAACATGCTGCTGAAAAACTAATTGGCATATGCATTGCAGCTTATTTTGGAATTGCCATTTTCGCTATGTTCCTACAGCATCAATGGCAGTTTTGGATGCTTGCTGTGCTGGTTGGTATGTTTCAGGGCGGTATTCAGGCATTGTCCCGTTCCTATTTCACAAAGATTATTCCGGCGAAACAGTCCGGCGAATATTTTGGGTTAATGGATATTTGCGGCAAAGGGGCTTCCTTTGTAGGAACTACTGTTGTCAGCCTTGTATCGCAACTTACAAATGATGTCAATAAAGGGGTTGGCATGATCGCCTTTATGTTCATTATTGGCGGTATTCTGTTTTATATTTCAGCACGAGCTGAGAATGCTTCATCCTGTTCTGTCAAATAATGAAGAAATTTTTAATGGTTTATACAGTGGATAAATGCGTTTTAGCCCAATGGAAAGATAGAAGGAAGAACGTAGGAATTATTCCTTGCAGCAATAATGTGTTTCCACGCTTGATTAAGAGTGGAATGAATTAAAGAAGGAGTATCATTTTGTGCATGTTTTGACGAAGGTAGTTTATGGATAGTACAGATAATAATTAATATAATTACATTTAATACCTGTTGAGTTAAATGAAAAAGGACCAGTTCCGAAGAAATGGCCAGTTTCGCTTCATGAATTAAACACATCAGGTTTCTAAATGTTTTATTTAGTAATTACATGCGATAATTGCACTTATAGAAACCAGCGTAAAAATTCATTACATAGTTTAAGTAATTGATTAATTTTTTCATATAGTAATTCTCCTTTCTCTTATTTACAAGTTCATTCTAAATCATAAAAGGAAGTATTACTTGCCAAATGTGAATAAAAAGTAGCCAGATTTTGTTAGGGAGGGATGGCAATGATTTCTGTGTATGAACAAAAAAGGGAACAATTTAATATTGTACATAAAGTGTCAAAGCATTATCCACCGCATCTACATGCCAACCTGGAGATTGTGTATGTAACAGAAGGAACATTGGAATTGGGGGTTGGGCAAGATTTCTTTCATATGGAAAAAGGAGATTTTGCAATCGTATTTCCAAATATGATACATCATTATCAGGTGTTTTCAAATGACAGCAGTAAAGCATTTTATCTATATCCGCCACTTTCGTATGCGGGGCAGTTTGTGGGCAAACTTCAAAAATATTGTCCAGAGAATCCAGTTATTAAAAAAGAATGTGTACATGATGATATTTTGAATGCGATTCGTTGTTTATATCGTGAGCATACAAGAAACACTATTGTGGAGCAGTGTTATGTTCAAATCATTATGGCCAGAAGTTTGCCATGCTTCCAGTTGATTGAAAAGGATAGTTTTAGTAGTGGGGATATTATTTATCGGACGGTATCTTATGTGGCGGCACATTTTAAAGAAGAAATTACATTGGATATGATGGCAAGAGATTTAGGAGTCAGTAAATACGTTTTATCCCGAGTATTCTCGGCAACATTTCATAAAAATTATAATCAATACTTAAATGAGCAAAGGATGAATTATGTAATCTCACTATTGGAGTGTTCAGACGAACCCATTACCGATATTTGCCTGGATGCAGGATTCCAGAGTCAGCGGACGTTTAATAGGGTGTTCCAAGAAATGTATAAAATGAGTCCGAGAGAATACAGAAATTATTTTAGAGAAAAAAATATTACACATGAATATTTCGAAGGTTAGACATAGGGCGGACAACTTAAGATCAGGCCGGAGAAGCCTGATCTTAAGTATCCTGCTGAAGTTGTTTGCGAAATTCTGAAGGCGACAATCCGCTTTGCTTCTTGAAAACCCGACTAAAGTAAAAAGGATCATCGTATCCAAGAATTTGGGCAATTTCTGAAACATTGTAATTAGTTGTTTCAAGAAGAGTTTGTGCATTGGAAATCCGTAAGGATTGAATATATTGAGTCGGAGTTGCTTCTGTATATTCTTTGAAATTCCTGATAAACCAGCTGATGCTCATATGATGTTCAGTGGCGTATTCTTCAATACTGATTGCTTTAGTATAGTTCTCATGAAAATATCGAACTGCAGAATCCATTTCTTCCATAAGCAGACGGTTTTTACCTTTGGGTTTGTGGCTGTCTAACCGATGCAACATAATCAGAAGATGTTTTAAGTAATTGACAAGAAGTTCTTCATAATCCTCTTTACATAACTTCAATTCTTGGATCATTTGTAAAAAAATATGCTTATATTCCAAAGAAGTACCGGTATGAATTACATGTGCCTCATCCGGAATACCGTATTTTCTTAGAATATTTTTTACGTTATTACCGGTAAAGTGAACCCAATACACTTCCGTATGGTCAGTTCCATAGTAGTAATAGCGTTGCTCTTCTTTAGGGCGATAGATGACCATATTACCTGCATTAACGATTTCTTCAATACCGTTAAAGTAGAAATGGGCTTTGCCGGAAGCAATGTAGAGGATTTGATAGTCAATTCTGCCACGGGGACGGTTGGTAGGAAGTTTTGGTTTTGTAATCAGACGATAGGTACCGCAACTAGTAACAAACAGAGCGTATTTTTTGTCTTTGAAGTCAAGTACCTTATTATGCCAATAAGCAGAATCTATATACATAACAAAGCCCCCTTAGAGAATGAATTTGTCCATAATTATGAAAATTATAAGTAAATTATATCATTTTGTGCATGGTTTGTCCAATCTTATTCATGTTAATAGAATGTGCTACTGTATATAATTATAGAAAAAGAGAAAACAAGGAAATGCAAAAAAAGCTATAAATTCAAGAAGGAGGTAGTTTAAATGCATTCATTAGTGAAATCCCGGGAAGAATCGGACCGCTTCCAGTTATTAAACGGAGAGTGGGGGGGTCCGGTATTATGAGAGTATTTATGACTTGCAGGAAAAATTCTATGAGAAAGATTTCGATGCAAGCCAATTTGACCAAGTGAAGGTTCCGGGCGTGTGGCAGTTTTATGGTTACGCTTCCCATCAGTATACAAATATCCGATATCCATTTCCATTTGACCCACCGTATGTACCACAGGATAATCCATGTGGAACATATATATATGATTTTGAATACAAGATAAGTGAGTTGGCGCCAAAAGCATACCTGTTATTTGAAGGTGTAGATTCATGCTTTTATGTGTGGATCAATGGAGAGTATGTTGGATATAGCCAGGTTTCCCATTCTACAAGCGAGTTTGATGTGACGGATGTTTTGGAAGAAGGAAAAAACCGTATTGCAGTGCTGGTTCTGAAATGGTGTGATTGAAGTTACTTAGAAGACCAGGATAAGTTCCGTATGAGCGGCATTTTCAACGATGTATATTTGCTGAATCGTCCTAACCAGTGTATTTATGATTAATTATATTACGACGACGCATACAGACAAAAAGCAAAAAATCTGTATACGATTGTATTTGAAACGGAAAAAGAGGTCATCACAGACCGGGTGGGTATTCGTGAAATTCATATTGAGAATCGTGTAGTTTACTTCAATGGAAAACGATGAAGCAGCATAAAATGCTTCCGTCTATACGCAGGAAGAACTGACGGTTTTATGCCTGGATTATGCACAAAACGGCATTGGATCAAACAGTTGCGGACCGGAACTGGCAGAGCAGTACAGATTAGACAGCAAAGAGTTTGTATTTGGAATCAGGCTAATACCGTACAAAAATTGATGATTTATAAGAAAAATGGGAGAAAAAAGATGGAAGAAAAGAAATACTTAAAATGGTATAACAAAGTCGGATATGGTTCCGGAGATATTGCGGGAAATGTGGTATATGCATTCCTTTCCGCTTTTGTTATGATTTATCTTACCAATACAGTGGGGCTGAACCCAGGTATTGTAGGTACATTGATTGCAGTTTCTAAACTTTTTGATGGAATAACAGATGTTTTCTTTGGTTCAATGATTGATAAAACCAAGAGCAGGATGGGAAAAGCCAGACCATGGATGCTTTATGGATACATTGGTTGTGCAGTTACATTGGCAGCGATTTTCGCAATCCCGACTGATCTTGGGGAATTTGCACAGTATGCGTGGTTTTTCATTGCATATACGCTCCTTAATGCAGTGTTCTATACAGCAAACAATATTGCTTATTCTGCACTGACCGCTTTGATTACAAAAAACAACAAAGAAAGAGTAGAGATGGGTTCTTATCGTTTTATATTTGCTTTTTCAACCAGCCTTTTGATTCAGTCTGTAACGCTTGCTTTTGTAGATAAACTTGGCGGAGGCGCAGATGGCTGGAGAGCGGCAGCTATTATCTATGCAATTCTTGGTTTGATTGTAAATACGATATCCGTACTGTCCGTAAAGGAATTACCGGAGGAAGAACTGAATGATGGTATGGAAAAAAATGATGATGAAAAGTATACACTTATAGATGCCGCAAAACTGTTATTCTCGAATAAGTATTATGTAATGATCTGTGCCACATACATTTTACAGCAGATTTATGTTGCCATGATTAATATGGGACTGTATTACATGATGTACATTCTGTTTAATAAAGAGTTATATCCAATATTCTCTTGGGCAATTAATATTCCACTGATAATTGCATTGTTAATTACACCATCTCTGGTTGCGAAGTGGAAAGGAATGTATAAATTAAACCTGACCGGTTATGTAGTTGGAACGATTGGTCGTGCATTAGTAGTTGTTGCAGCATATTTAGGCAGTGTAGAGTTGATGCTTGTATTTACAGCCGTTGCTGCATTTGGTACAGGTCCATGGCAGGGAGACATGAATGCTGTTATTGCAGAATGTTCGGAGTATACTTATCTGACAAAAAAGAAGCGTGTAGATGGAACGATGTATTCGTGTACATCATTGGGTGTAAAACTTGGTGGTGGATTAGGAACGGCAATTTCAGGATGGCTTTTGGAATTCAGTGGATTCAGTGAAAAATTAACGATACAGCCGGATTCTTGTATCCAGATGCTCCATATCATGTATTTGTGGATTCCATTTGTGATCACGCTGATTATTACGATTATCATGTCAAAAATGAAAGTCGAAAAAGCAAATACAGAATTAAAAACTCAAGAATTAAATTAGTATAATAAAAACTGGCGATGTATAGATATACCGCCAGTTTTTATGTCTGTTATTTAAGAAAAGATAGAATTTAGTATCTCTATGGTTATTTCGGAGGCAGTGCTGCCGGTAGCATTATCAGCATTCTGCAAGTTTGTCGCAAAGCAGTAAACTCGTTCGCCGTGTTCAATAAAGCCGATAAACCACCCATTTGAATTTTGCCCGTTAACAACTCCTGTACCGGTTTTTCCATATAATCTTCCGATGGAGATATTAGAAATAAATAAAGAATTTTTTATTGCCTGTATATTCTCTTCTTTAAAATTCCATTTGTTTTTCAGCAGATTTGATAAAAGCATCACTTGTTCTACTGGGGATATCTTTAAGGAAGATTCCGCCCAATAATAGTTAATACCAGCAGTCAGATCGCAGTTTCCATAAGAAATTTTCTTATAATAGGAATAGAGTTTCTGATATCCTAACTGTATATCCAGGTTTTGAAAATACCAGTTTACGGAATTTTGCATGGCAGTTGCAAGGGTTTGATCTTTATTCCATGTATCAAAAGAATAAGTAGTTCCGTCCCATTCTCGATTGGAAGCATCGTAATGGATGATGCCTTCTTCCAATGCAAAGAGTCCGCTATATATTTTAAACGTAGAATCAGGAGAGATACGTTTGGTGCTTAATTCCTGATTGTATATTTGATATTGACCGCTAGATGTATCATATAAGATGAATGTTCCGTCCGTTCCTTTGAAATAGGAGGACAGATCCATAGTTTCTACATTTTGAGATTGAAAATCATAGGAGACATCATGCGCAGCGTAAACGGTCAGCAAAGGGCTTATGCAATAGACAATTGTGCAAATCAATAGTAATAATGCGGCGCTTTTCCGTCTTTGTTTTGGAGTATTAGTTTTGTAGTTGGCAATTTCCTTTATCCGCTGAATCATTACTTTCTTTTCTCCGCCTAAACGTGATAGAGGGGAAAGAAAGGCGTTGTGCTGCATCCTCTGGGCATACTTGATTAATGTATAGCCATAATTTGTGGATTGGCTTTTTCCAACAATATGAATCACGGAACTATCACAAGCAATTTCCCGATCTTTTTGTAATTCCCGGAATCCATACCAGATAAAAGGATTGACCCAATAAATAACTTGCAGGATACAGGTTATGTAATTCAATGCAGCATCTTTATGCCTATAATGCAGCAGTTCGTGCAAGAAAATAAACCGTACATCTTCATTCGACAAAAGTATGTCCATGTCTTGCGGAATAATAACCTTTGGATGGAGCAGACCGTAGGATACCGGACTGGACATATTGCAGGAAGCATAGAGAGAAACCTTGCGTTTGATACGAAGTTCATTCAGGCATTTGGAATATTGCCTATACAATATGGTTATCAAACAGCCGATGATCCATATAGGAATGAAGATGCTGTATAACTGATTCAGGGCAGAACTGCCATATGATGCTGCAAAATCAGATATACCCAACTGAGTAGGAAAAGCCGCATTGTCTAACGGTTTCATAGAGCTTCCAAGCGTATTAGCAGCCTCTGGGTAGAATAAATATTGTATCCTTTGCAGCAGCGAAGCAGGAGTAATGCTTTTAAGAGGTATAAAGGGAATTATCGCTGCACAGACAAAAATATACCATAGATGATATTGGCTGCTTATAGTAAGATGCTTTTTAAAAATCTTTTTCACTAATAGGATCAATCCCAGCAAAATAGTAATTACAAGATTACACAATAGAAAATGTATTGCAAACATCAGATTTAATCACCACCATTCAATTTTGAATCAAGCAAATGGTACATATTTCTTAAATCTTGATCAGATAACTGTGCGTTTGATAGCAGTGATGACAATAGTGGGGCTGCCTCGCCATTATAAAAACGCGTTAAAAATGAGCGATTTTCCTGTAATAAATATTTGCTTTTCGAGATGATAGGAAAGTAGTAATACATGCGCCCTCTTTGTTCATAAGATATGACATGTTTTGAGACTAAACGGGATAATAAGGTATGAACCGTTTTGGAACTCCAGTTATGAACAGAAGGTACTTTTGCACAGATATCATTCGTACTGATAGGAGAATCCTCCCATACAATTTTCATGATTTCATATTCAGCTTCTGAAATTTGAGGTAATTTTTCCATGCTTTATGCTCCTTTAATCTTACTTTTGTAGTAATTATAAAAGATAGAGTTGCAAACGTCAAGAATCCTATTGACAAAAAGTCGTGAAGGGTACATAATATTATGCACTACGTACGTAAGACTAAAATCAGGAGAGTATTATGAATATAAATAATAGGAATGGGAATGGATGCGAGGCTGGTATTGCCGGGATGCCAGCCGGTGTACAATCCGATGTACGGGCAATGGCTTTATAAGAACAAGAAGATGTATGAGGATCTGAAGGTCTGGCCCCCTGAGTTTCACAAAACAGGGGCAAAATTGTTCGTCCAGCTGACGGCCGGATTTGGCCGGTCTTTTACGATCACCTTCCAGAGAGATGGCGGTGGAGGAAATCCATGAATTTGTAGTGGTTTTCGCCAAATGCGCGAAACTGCTGCAGGAGGCAGATGGAAGTGTTGAATATCGAAGTCCATCTGGGTTAAGCGGTCAGGGACATGGCGCAGTTTGGCAATGACCCGGTGATTGTCGCCACGGAATAGCCATATGGTTATGTTAACATGATAAGGAATCAAAATGATAAGGAATGAAATAGACAGAATAGATCAAGAGGAAAGTGGAGTCAGAACAGATGATAGGCATAGAAGAAGTAATGCAAAGAATCAGTCTTCCGGAAGGGGCAAGAAAAATCGTACGGCATATGGAACTGACGCAGAATGAGTTTGACGCATGGAGGATGTTGTTCTATGAAGATATGGAGGAATTCCTTGCGCATTGGAATCAGCTGCCGGACAAGTATGCGTGGGCGCTGGGATTATACATCCGTCTTGCGGCCGAAGTACATGACAGATATCGTGAGAAGGGGATTGAAGAGTGCATTTATGACCAGACTTTCTATGATATTACAATCTGGTGCAAAGAATGCTATCGGAAGCATGGCGTGTATGGGCTGGAAGAACTTTGGTGGCTGGGTCAGTCCGTGAAGATGAAACTCTTTCGACTGGGAAGACTTCAGTTTGAGCCTGTTGTCATAAAAGAGTTCTTGCAAGGAAAGGATAGAACCATAGCGGCAGGAACACATGTCTTGAATGTGCATATTCCTGCAGGGGTTCCTTTGAAATATGAGGAATGCGAAGAATCCTTTGCGTGGTCCACACGATTCTTTGGAGGAGGATATGAGGCATATATCTGTGAATCCTGGCTGATGTCGCCTCATCTTAGGGAAATGCTGCCATCAGACAGCAATATCATAAGATTTCAGGAGATGTTCGAAGTCGTCAAGGTGCACTATGATTATCCGCAGGCAGAGCAGAGGATATTCGGGGATGTGCTGGAAGATAAGGAGAGATATCCGGAAGATACCTCCCTTAGAAGAGCAGCAAAACAGTATTTGATGAGTGGAAAAGATATAGGGATCGGAATTGGAGTTATAGATGTTATCTATAAGAATATATAGATTATCAATTTGTTCGATTTTGCGGTATCATATATAATGTCTTATAGACAAAAGAATATATAGGAGAGGGAAATCTTATGAAAAAGAAGCTGTTAAGCGTATTGTTATGTGCCGCTATGGTTGGCTATCTTGCCGCCGGATGCGGATCAAAGGAGGACAAAAAGGATGCCTCGAATGGAGATGGGAAGACGGTACTTACATTCTGGTGCCATGATAATGCTCCATGGGTAAAGGCTTACAAAGAGATGGGCAAGAAGTTCGAGAAAGCAAATCCGGATTATAAGGTAGAGGTGCAGGAGTACCCCTTCGAAGTCTACAATGACAAGATTCAGACCGCATTGACTTCCAGTACATCCGGCCCTGATATCATAGCGGTATGGGGAGGCCTGGCGCCTTCATTCATCCAGTCAGACGCCTTGTCCGAAGTGCCGGAGGATCTTTCCAAGGAATTAAAAGAAGACTATCTGGCGCCGACGGTTGGAATCTATCAGAAGGAAGGCAAGTATTATGGCGTTCCGATGGAATTCAATCTGGAATATGGCGGAATGATTGTTAATAAGAAACTATTTGATGATGCGGGAATCTCATACCCAAAGACTTGGGAAGACCTTCGCAAGGTATCCAAGGAAGTAGCCAAGCAAAATGGCGAGGTTGTAGAGATGAAGGGCTTCGAGATGATTGATACGGATGCGCTGATCTGCAACTATCTTGCAATGATCCTTCAGCAGGGAGGCCAGTATCTGCAGGAAGATGAATCAATTAATTTTGCTACGCCGGAAGGCATCAAGGCAATGGAAGAGATTCTGAGCATGGTGAAGGACGGCGAATGCGATCTGGACAACCTGACTGCCG
>UMGD01026631.1_pt1 | contig 16225 bp, 13 predicted proteins | sample 1965201 | NCBI WGS metagenome assembly UMGD01 (sample SAMEA4836066, study PRJEB28245) | human gut metagenome | biome: gut microbiome; material: fecal sample | place: Denmark | collected 2008 | reverse complement strand
TTTAGTATTGAAATATATTTTATATTTGTTATATTTAAATCAAACATAAATAGTCAGGAAAAGGAGGGATTTAACTATGAGTAAACAAAAAAAGGCACTTATAGTAGTCGTTGCAGCTATTATCGTTATCACAATAACATACATAGTTGCTTCCATCTCAGATGGTAAAAAAAAGAAAAAACACTTAACGTCAGCAAGCTATACGGTAAACGTTCCCAAATCCAAAGTTCCTATGTAAAAAGGCAGAGCCTTAATTTAAGCTCTGCCATGTTCTTACATTATTATTCTATTTACTGATTTTCTAAAAATTTCATGGCGTTAATTATCGAATTTTCTGCCATATTCGAAACTGCCTCATCTGTATAAAATGCCGTGTGAGGCGTGACAAGCACATTTGAATATGAGCGCAGAATTGCAAGCTTTGGATTTCCAAGCGGCTCTCCCGTTCTGTTAAAATAATACAGTCCGCTCTCATGTTCAATAACATCAAGCCCCGCAAATCCTATTTTGCCGCTCTCAATTCCGTCTATAAGCGCATCTGTATCTATAAGTGAGCCTCTTGCGCAATTAACTATCATTACGCCCTTTTTCATCTTATCTATCGCAGCAGCATCTATAAGATGATAATTATCATCAGTTGCCGGTGCATGAAGCGAAATAATGTCACATTTTCTAAAAATAGTATCAATATCGGTATAGTCTGCATATTCCTTGACATCATCATTTTCTCTTATGTCATAGGCAAACATTTTACAGCCGAAACCTGCAAGATGCTTTATAACCATACTTCCTATTCTTCCTGTACCTATGATTCCCACAGTACAGTCACAAATTTCACGTCCAATCTTGCCCTTAAGAGTATAATCCTGTACATCAGCTCTCTCCATAATGTGCTTGATTTTGCGGCAGCCCATAAGCATGAGCATTATAGTGTAATCAGCAACGCTCGCCGGAGAATATGTCACATTCACAACTCCCATGCCAATCGACTTAGCATAATCTACATCAATGTGGTCATATCCTATAGTCCTTGTAGAAATACATTTTATACCCATTCTTTTAAATTCATCTAAAAGCGGCTTATCCATGACAGTAGTTATAATGTCTATAACGTCGTACCCTTGCGCCATATAAGCATTTTCAATACATGGTGTCTGCGTCGTATAATCGTACTGCACGCCATATTTTTCACAGTATTTGTCAAAAAATTCTTTCTCGTCGTATTCTCTCATACTGTAAACAAAAACTTTCATACTAACCTCTATTCCTGAGCAACTTTGTTGCGAAGCTGCGAGGAGAAATTCGTGCAGACGATTTCTCTTCTGCAATAATAGCTATTTGTTTTACTCTAAAACAAATAGCCGTGCGAAAAATCATCGTATAAACATGATTTTTCGCACTAACCTCTATTCCTGAGCAACTTTTATTCATTCATTTTATTCATACTTTGAAGTTATTCCAAGATATTCCTCAAGGCATAATCCGCTCTTATAAACATCTTGTGCCAGATCATTGCCAAGATATCTTAAATGCCACGGTTCATACTTATATCCTGTAATGTCCTGTTTTCCTTTTGGATAACGAATAATAAAACCATACTCGTGAGCATGTTCGGCTACCCATTTTCCTTCTTCTGTATATGCAAATTCATCAGTAATACTGTTTAAATCAAAGCAAAGACCTGTCTGATGCTCAGATTTTCCCGGTCTTGCAGAATAAGTATCAGCCTTTTCCTTTCCATCCTGAGCCACATAAGAATTATAAATCTTTTTTTGCAGTTCATACGAACGATATCCGCTGGCAATCCATATATTAAGTCCTAATTTAGAGGCATCTGCCTGCATTTTGTCAAAAGCAGCCTGAACTTCCTTATCAATCCCGTCACGCACATAAGTTTGCGGAAGTCCATATGTTTTATTAGCTATAAGAATATCGTTTACATATGTTACGCCATTTTCCTGTCTGATAACATACCCTTTTTCTGAAAATCCGACAAAGCCCGGAATTTTACTTGTATCAGGCTTGTTTTCAACAGTATCATCTTCTGTCACCGGTTCCTTGCTCTCTTTTGTCGGTTCCTTATTTTCAGCTGCAGTCTGCTCATTCCTGTTTCCCTGACCTTTATTTTTATCTTTGCCTGTTATACCGATATAAATCAGTACGCCTGTCACGCATAACGCTACAACAATAAATCCAATAATCAGACCTTTTATTAACATTTCCTGCCTGTGCCTTGTATACCCACACTTTCTCCTTTTGTAGTTACGTCCGTTCATACTATCTCCATTCCGCATATCAATTTGCACTGATGTGTAAATTATTCATATTACACCCTGAAATGCTTTAAAAACTCTTTAGTACGCTCATTCTTAGGATTGTCGATAACTTCCGTCGCACTTCCCTGCTCTACAACAACTCCTCCATCCATAAATATAACTCTGTCTGCAATTTTTCTTGCAAAGTCAATCTCATGTGTAACAATAACCATTGTCATTTTTTCTTTTGCAAGTTCTTTTAATACCTTTAAAATTCCTGCAGTAATCTCCGGGTCCAACGCTGATGTCGGCTCATCAAAAAACAAAATTTCTGGATTCATCGCAAGTGCTCTCGCAATAGCCACTCTCTGCTGCTGTCCTCCTGAAAGCTGGCTTGGATAACTGTTTTCCTTTTCTGAAAGCCCCACCTTGTCAAGAAGCTTTTTCGCCACCTCCAAAACCTCCTGCTTATCGCGTTTTTGAACACAGACAGGTGCATCTGTAATATTTTTCAAAACAGTATAGTGAGGAAACAGATTAAAATTCTGGAATACAAGTCCCATTTTATTTTTAACATTTGCAATCTCTTTTGCACAAACATAATGCGTATTATCCTCTGCACTATTTTCAGTTGCCGACAATCCAGCAACGCTGAGTGTACCTTTGTCCATCTTTTCAAGAAGTGTCGCACATCTTAAAAGCGTTGATTTTCCTGAACCTGAAGGACCTATAATTGCAACAACCTCACCTTTTTCAACCTCAAGCGAAATATCCTTTAATACAGTCAAATCGCCAAAATTTTTCTGTACGTTTTTCATCTCCAATAAACTCATTGCTTACCTCCAAACTGCATCTTCTTCTCAATGCGCTCACAAACAAATGCCACAATGAAGTTAAATATGTAATAGAACACACCTGCAACAAAAAGCGGCATAATGCTTGTTTTCGCTGCTGCTATCTGCTTAGCAAGCGTAAACATTTCCGTATAGGCAAGCGCAAATGCGAGTGATGTATCCTTAACAAGAGTAATTACCTCGTTAGTAATTGATGGCATAACAATTTTTATCATCTGTGGAAATATAATTTTAACAAATGTCTGCGATTTTGAATATCCAAGCACCGCAGCCGCTTCGTACTGCCCTGACGGAACAGCCTCTATACCTGAGCGGTAAATTTCCGCAAAATAAGCCGCATAGTTAAGTGAGAAACCTATAATTACGGCATAAAATCTGTATGTAAACGATAATGACATTCCAAACAGATAAAACGGTCCGAAAAATACAACTAAAAGCTGCAGCATAAGCGGTGTTCCACGCATTATTGAAATATAAATTCCTGCAATCCATCTAAGAATTCTAAAACGTGACCTTCTTATAAATGTTACCACAAGTCCTAATGGAAGTGAGAAAAGCAATGTAAGGAAAAATATTGCCAATGTAGCAAGCATTCCTGCTCCAAGCTGCTTTACAATCTCGGCAAGTTCTTCAAAAAACGGAGTCTTTTCTTTTACCTCAGTCTCAGACTTCATTACAACATCTGTTCCTGGCTCACCAAGACATGCACTATCTCCGATTCCCCACTCTTCAACTATCTTTGCAAAAGTGTTATCGGCAAGCATCTCGTTAAGTGTTGCCTGTACCTGATTTCTAAGCTCTGTATTTCCCTTTTTAAATCCTATACCATAAGCTTCGGTAGAAACATGTTCATCAAGTATCTCAAACTGACTGCCCCTTGAACTGACCTCATATTTTGCAACACCTATATCCATACATACTGCATCAGCAGAACCTGCATCAAGATTCATAAATGCACTGTTATAATCTCCCACCTGCTGAAGTGAAGAAAATGATTTCGCAAGCTCTATATTCTTCTCCTCTGCATCTTCACCCGTAAATGCAGCAAGCGCAGATGAATCAGACTGAACGATTACAACCTTTCCGGCAAGGTCACTTAAATTTTTAATTCCTGATTCTTTTTTTACTACAACAACCTGTGAATTATCAACATATGCAGATGACCATGTATACTCATTTTCCCTGCCATTCATGGTAAACCCATTCCATATACAGTCGATTGTACCTGATTCAAGCTCCATATCCTTACTTTCCCATGAAATAGGCTGCTTAACAAGCGTCCAACCGTTTCTGTCACAAACCTCCTGTGCCAAATCAAGGTCAAAGCCTACATAATTTCCGCTCTCATCCTTATAGCCATATGGCGGAAATTCCGCATCAAATCCAACCGTAAACGTTCTATCCTCATTTACCGCCTCTTCTTTTTTAGCTGAGCATCCGATAAAACAACCTGCTAAAAGTGATACCATAAGTATCGGTACAAGCAGTTTTATCATTCCCCTGAACATATTTTTCATACTAATCTCCATTCCGCAGACGCTTTGCGTCGGAGGAATCGCGAGGCAAATCTCAAATTTGCCTCTGCGATAAAAGCTACTTTGTGGCGCCTGCGGCACAAATAGCTGTGTGAAAAATCATCGTATCAACATGATTTTTCACACTATCTCCATTCTTCAGCAATTTTATCAAAAACATCCTGATTATGATTACACGGATTGTTTCGTGCTTCGCACTCCCACAATCCTCCACCAACATAATTAAGCCGCGACAAAATGCCACGGCTTATACTTATCACGAATGCTCTGCGAGCACACGCTTTGCTTCTTCAAATGAATCCATATGTATATAAATATCACATTTATCAGCTCTGCCGACATCAAAAATCTTCAATAATCCTGAACGCGGCTTCCACCTTTCACAATATGATATGTTATTCCTGCGCAAGACTTTTTCTATCTTTTTGCATTCCTCAGGTGTCACATTGGAACTTAATAATCTCTCGTTCGTACCAATTTCAGTCATATTCCAAAGCCTCTTTCTTTTTAGATTGTGACAATAATTGTATCATTTTAATCACAAAAAATCCACAGAAATCAAACATAATTATTACATAAAATCAATCCATCAAAATCATTCAACTGTATAAATCCAGCCTTGTGGTGCTTCAATTCTTCCCATCTGAATTCCTGTAAGCGTATCATATAATTTCTGAATTGTAGTACCCATATTCTCCATTCCGCTTGGGAAAAAGATTTCCTTTCCATGGTCTACAATCTTTCCTACAGGTGAGATAACTGCTGCCGTACCACACAAACCGCATTCAGCAAAATCCTTAACCTCCTCAAGAAGCACTTCTCTTTCCTCAACCTCAAGACCGAGATATTCTTTTGCAACATACACTAAAGAACGTCTTGTTATTGATGGCAGAATACTGTCAGACTTAGGAGTAACAACCTTACCATCCTTAGTTACAAATATAAAGTTCGCTCCGCCTGTCTCTTCTACCTTTGTTCTTGTTCCCGGATCAAGATACATATTTTCGGCATAACCCTCTTCATGTGCAGTAACAATCGCATGAAGACTCATAGCATAGTTAAGTCCGGCCTTTATATGTCCTGTTCCGTGAGGTGCCGCACGGTCAAAGTCAGAAACCTTAATTGTAATAGGTTTTGCTCCACCCTTAAAGTAAGGACCTACGGGCGTTGTAAATACTCTGAACTGATATTCAGATGCCGGCTTAACACCTATAACAGGGTCACTTCCGAACATATACGGACGAATATATAATGTAGCACCTGAACCATATGGAGGAACCCATGCTGAATTTGCCTTTACTGTAGCAGCAACTGCCTCAACAAACTTATCCTCAGGAAAAACCGGCATCTCAAGTCTTTTGCATGAATCAGCCATACGCTTGGCATTTAAATCAGGACGGAATATAACAGTCTTACCCTGCTCTGTCGTGTATGCTTTCATACCTTCAAAGCAAGTCTGTGCATACTGCAGCACACCTGCACACTCACTGATTACTACCTTGTCATCTTCTGTAATGACACCATCATCCCACGCTCCATCTTTGTAATTTGCTACAAATCTCTTATCAGTCTTTACATAACCAAAACCAAGATTCGACCAGTCAATTTCTTTCTTTTCCATGATAATCTTCCTTTCCTGATAGATTGTTTAGAAAATGTGTCTTTTCACCACTTTCAATCAATGCTTTTCTGTAATTTTACTGCGTCACCACATTAAAGTCAATATCAGTTTACATTTATTCTCTATCAAGCAGTGATTGATAGAAATTTGAGTAATCCTCCCTCTTATCCGCTGTAAAAGCTATAGCTGAACGAGGGTGCTGGTTTTGCTGTCCCGTAAGCATGTACTGTACATCACACCCCCAAACCACTCCTGACTTTTTAAGCGGAAGAAGCCTGTTCTGTATAAATTTTAATATAGGATTAAGACTGTATTTAGGGTTTCTAAGAAATCCGAGCAAAAGCTCCATATAACAGTTTCCTGCACCTCTGCCCATGCCGCCGACTGTCGCATCAAGGTAACTTGCACCGAATGCACATGCCTCTATAGTATTTGCAAATGCAAGCTGCTGATTATTATGTGCATGGATTCCCACAAGCTTGCCCTCAGCCTCTGCAATCTTTAAATACTTATCCATAAAACGTCTTATCTGCTCAGGGTAGATTGAACCATAGCTGTCCACAAGATAAATCACATCAACCTTGCTCTTTGAAAGCATTTCAAGTGCCATATCAAGATCACTCTCGCTTGATGTTGATACAGCCATAACATTTACAGTAGTCTCATAGCCCATATCCGCACAGTAGTTAATCATCTCTATTGCCGCAGGAATAGTATTAACATATGTAGCAATTCGTATCATATCAATTACGCTCTCAGACTTAGGCAGAATATCTTTCTTATAATCTGTTCTTCCAACATCAGCCATAACCGATATCTTTAAATCTGTGTTGTTATCACCTACTATGTCGCGTATATCCTGCTCGTCACAAAATTTCCACTTACCAAACTCTTTGACATCAAATATTTCCTTTGAAGCCTTATATCCAAACTCCATATAATCAACACCGGCTGCCACATTTGCGCTGTAAAGATTTCTTACAAACTCATCATCAAATTCAAAATTGTTTACGAGACCTCCGTCACGGATAGTACAATCGACGACCTTAATATCCGGTCTGAATGACATTAATTCACCTTTGCGTTCCATATTTATACCTTCTCTCATCTAATTTTAATTTGCCTTAAATGCGCCTTAAAATTATGCTGCCCTGCATTCATATGATATATAAATACTATGTGTTATCATTATTCACCTGCCATGCGGCATATTTTTTGCGCTTTAAAGCGTTAAACTTTAATGTATTATAGCACAAAAGCATATGATGTCAAAGGTTTTTTTCAAATTTATGGCATAAGATGACTTTGCATTATATCCATCATATCGTTAAGTCCTGCAAGATATTCTTTAGCGTTGCTGTATTTTTTCTTTGTAACACGCCATACAAACAATGGCTCTGTGCCTTTCACAAGACGCACCGCTCCGCCAAACGAATCTATAAAACCGGGAATCGCCTCTGAATTGATATCTGCCTTTGCATACATTTTAAATATAGTTTTCCATGCTGACGGTGTCTGCGTTTCATCAATATTTCCCTTAATTTCCATGACTCCCAGTTTATGCGCCTTAGACTTTATAAGTGCAATACTAAGCAGATTAACTGCACATTCCGGTATACTTCCGTATCTGTCGTTAAGCTCATCTTTCATGTCGCTTAATTCTTCTTCTGTTTCAATCTCCGCAATTCGCTTATAAATATCAAGTTTTTGGTATTCGCTCTTAATATAAGCCGACGGGATATATGCATCCACACTCAAATCAACATTTGTCTCAAATTCATATTCATTTTTTATACCCTTTAAGTCATTTACTGCCTGGTTAAGCATCTTGCAGTACAAATCATATCCGACTGCTGCCATATGTCCATGCTGACTCTTTCCGAGCACATTTCCTGCGCCTCTTATCTCAAGGTCCTTCATGGCAATCTTAAATCCTGAACCAAAATCAGAAAACTCCCTTATCGCACTAAGCCTCTTTTCGGCGACCTCTGAAAGCATACGGTTTCTTTTATACAATAAAAATGCGTATGCAGTCCTGTTACTTCTTCCGACACGACCGCGCAGCTGATAAAGCTGTGAAAGACCAAATCTGTCCGCATCCTCAATAATCATTGTATTTACATTGGATATATCCATACCTGTCTCGATTATCGTGGTTGAAATTAAAACATCTGTCTCACCATTTATAAATTCATACATTATCTTCTCAAGCTGACGTTTATCCATCTGTCCATGTGCATACGCAATATTTGCATCAGGCACAAGCTCCTGTAAATGCGCCGCCACCTCGTCTATATTTCTTACCTTATTATATACATAGTAAACCTGTCCGTTTCTTGCAAGCTCTCTGTTTATCGCTTCTCGTATCATCTCATCGTTATGCTCGGTCACAAACGTCTGTATAGGAACCCTGTCAACCGGCGGCTCCTCCAAAACACTCATATCCCTGATTCCGACAAGACTCATATGAAGCGTTCGCGGAATAGGAGTTGCACTAAGCGTAAGCACGTCAACATCATTTTTAAGATGCTTTATTTTTTCCTTATGTGCCACACCAAAACGCTGTTCCTCATCAATTATCAAAAGTCCGAGATCCTTAAACTCCACATCCTTTGACAGCAATCTGTGTGTTCCTATAACCACATCAACAAAACCTTTCTTTAACTCAGACAGCGTTTCTTTAATTTCCTTATTTGTTCTGAAGCTTGAAAGCTGTGCTACCTTTACCGGAAAGCTTTTCATTCTCTGCTCAAATGTATTGAAATGCTGTTGTGCAAGAATTGTCGTCGGCACCAGATACGCAACCTGTTTTCCCTCCTGAACTGCCTTAAATGCAGCTCTTATTGCCACTTCAGTCTTTCCGTATCCAACGTCGCCGCAAATAAGTCTGTCCATAATGCGTCCGCTTTCCATATCCCGCTTGGTATCCTCTATTGCCGCAAGCTGGTCAGGCGTTTCTTCATAAGGAAACATCTCTTCAAACTCTGTCTGCCATACAGTATCTTTCCCAAACTGATAACCTTTTTGCTGCTGTCTTATTGCATAAAGCTCTACAAGATCCTTTGCAACCTCCTCAACAACACGTTTTACTTTTGACTTAGTCCTGCTCCATTCTATCGTTCCAAGTTTATTTAATTTCGGCTTCTTCTCTGTGTCTGCCGCGGCATATTTCTGCAGTCTGTCAAGCTGCGTTGCAAGCACGTACAAATTTGAATTACCCGCATACTCTATTTTTACATAATCCTTTTCAACACCATCAACGGTTATTTTCTCAATACCCCTGTAAATTCCAAGACCATGTGTCTCATGAACCACAAAATCACCGACATTCAGCTCGTTAAAGCCCGAAATTGATTTGCCCTCGTAACGCTTTTTCTTCTTTACACGCTTATTTTTAGTAAAAATATCATTTTCAGCTATAACAACAAACTGCATAAGAGGATACTCAAAACCTCTGTGAATATTACCATATGTAACCATAACCGTTCCCGGCACAATTTCCTTTTCGTAATCCTCATTAAAATAAGCCCTTACCCCAAGCTGCTCAAGATCCTGAACAATTCTGGCTGCTCTTGTCCTCGAATTACAGACAAGCACACACCTGTATCCGCTCCGTCCGTATTTTTTCAAATCATCTGACAAATATTCAAAGCTGTTGTTATACGAACTTATACTTCTTACATCGATACGCTCATATAAATCAACATTTATCATATCCGGCTTATAATCAAGCGTGGATACCATAAGCACCCTGTTTTTTGCAATTTCTGCATAAACCTGTGCTAACGGACGCATAAGCTTAGTCTGGCTTGGAACAATATACCCCCCTGCCAGACGATTTTTCATACTTTCCTCATATTCAAATGAGACAAGCTCCATACGCTCTTTTATCCTGTTTGGCTCATCAAGCACAAACAACGTGGTTTTAGCCGGAAAATATGAGATAAGACTCTCACACTCCGGTGCAAATATATTTATAAATTTACTGTAATCCCTGTTATTTTCAAGCTCTCCCTTAAGCTTTCTAAGCCTGTTTACGGCCTCTGTCTGTTCCGGCGTTTTCTTTTTATTATTTATCCCAAAATTATCAAGCTGTGATTGGTATTCTTTTTCAAACACGTCAAATCCTGCCTCAATTTCTTCCTGTTTAAGAATACATTCCGTTGCCGGAAAAACCGTGTAATCACTGCATTTTTCTATTGAACGCTGACTCTGCACATCAAAAAACCTTATGGAGTCAATTTCATCATCCCAAAGTTCAATTCGGACAGGTGTCTCGTCAGTGTATGAATAAATGTCAATTATTCCGCCACGCACTGCAAAATGCCCCGGCTCCTCTACCATCGGCATTCTTGTATACCCAAGATTCACAAGATCAGCCGCAAATCTGTCTGTATCAATTATATCACCGCACTTAAGACTTATCTGCATTTCTTTATATCTTTGCAGAGGCAGAAGCATATCTATACAAGCATCAATCGTCGTTACAAGCGTAAATCTCCCGCCTTTTTTTGCAGCCATAAGAATTTTATTTATGCATCTTAAACGCTCCCCAACTATCTGATTTCCATGAACATCGGCACTGTAAAATATAAAATCCTTTGCCGGATAATACATGCAGTTGTCAAAAAAAGCAGCATCTTCCACTATCTCGCGCGCTTTGGCCTCATCATAAGTTATTATGACTTTAATCGGAAAGCCCCGTCCTGCCGCTTCTATAAAATGCACTTTCTGCGTATCGATACATCCGCTTACCATAACAGCATTTCCAGGCCGTTCAAACATCTTATCAACCTGCTCCATGCCTGCCATACCGACAATCGGACCATAAAACGAATTCATTTTAACACTACCTCCATTCCGCATTTTTTATGTCACAAGCTTTATCCGTTAAATTTGTTCATTGCGCTGTCAATTCCCTCTGTCACAATGCAGGCTACCGCATCACATGCTCGCTCATTTCCTGATCTTAAATCACTGTAAATCTCTGTTGGAAATTTTCCCAGTACCCAGTCGGCAAGATCCCAGCCCTTAGGCTTATCACCCACCCCGAATTTAATTCTCTTAAATCCCTCGCTTCCAAGATGCGCTATTATGCTCTTTATTCCGTTATGGCCGCCTGCACTGCCTTTTGCCCTTAGCCGGAGCTTTCCCGGTGCCAGACTTATATCGTCAAAAATAACTATCAAATCATCTATATCGGCCTTGTAATAATCCATAACCTCACGTATACACTCCCCGGACTTATTCATGTAAGTAAGCGGCTTTACCAAAATCACTTTCTGCCCCTCAATTACGCCTTTTCCTATCATCCCCTTATGCTTTAACATGTCCACACTAATATTATATTTATCTGCCAGCTCATCTATTACTGAAAATCCTGCGTTATGCCTTGTTCCGTTATACTGCATACCCGGATTTCCCAACCCTGCTATTATATACATAACTTAACTCTCCTTTTTCATTGTGTCCGCAATTATTATACCATGTGCGAAGAAAAGGAAGCGCCCGTAAGGGCATTTACTTTTCAAGCCATGGGTCACAGGTATAATCGCCGCTTTAGCGGCGCAAGGCGCCTTGACGCCTTGAATTGCACTTTGTGCAATTATTATACCATAAAAAATCGTCGCAAGCGACGATTTCAAGATTTGCTTCGCAAACTTGTGATTTTCATGCATCTGCGACGTTATTCCCATAAAGTAAAAATCCGCAGAGGCCATTTTGACCTCTGCGAATCCCAAAATTATATTAGAAAGATAAGTATTGGCAATTTAAACTTAAAATCGCTTTAAAATTATTTTACAAATTACTTTGTAAATTTCTTTTTGCCTAACACACATACGCCTGCAAGTGCAAGAACACTAAGAAGTGCAAGTGCAACATACAATGCAACAGGTGCTGCGTCTCCTGTCTTAGGTGTCTCTGAATCAGGCGAACCCGGTTCGGAAGGCTGTGTTGGTTCATCAACAGCCGGTGGTGTTGTTGGCTCTTCTGCAGGAGGAACTACCTCTGACTTTTCAACCAATGCACCAATTGCATCATTGATTGCCTTTGCCATAGCTTCCACCTCTGTCTGCTGTGCTGATTTCTTTGAACCATCAACTGCTGCAATAGCTTTATTTACAGCATCAAAATTTTCATATTTATCTGCATCATACTTTGCAGCTTCTTCCATTGCCTTATATACCGATGTATAATCAGCGACAGCTGTATAATATGTAGCATCAAAATCATCAAAGAATGTCTTTGGATCAACTGCAGCAGCTTCAGCAGCTGTCATAATCTTAGTACCTTTACATCTTTCAGCTGTAGCTACCATAACACCGTCAGCTGTATGTGTACCAAATTCATTCATAAATGAATCACTTACATCGTTTGAATCTCCACTCATATTTGTGTAACCTGCAGGTACTATCATTGATTCTGATTCAACAGTTGTATTAATAAATGTATTGCGGCAGCCTCTTGTCCAAGATCTTGCAAAATAGAAGCTTGCTGTAGGTAAAATACCAGGATAATCTGTATTTACAATATCACAGTTATAGAAAAGATAACCATGCTTACCTGTATTCTTATTTGCAACTATAAGGCTTCCGGAAGCCTCCTCATCGCTGTAACCATACATACTTAATGTACAATTATCAAACACTGCATTACCATCGCCGCAGATATAGTCTGTAGAACCTTCGATAACACAATCTGTAAAGTAAGAGCTCTCCTCACCATCACCTGTATAAAGTGTATCCTGACTGCTTAAAAGCTTACAGTTCTTATATTCTGTATCATCTGCCTGAATATAAAGTGCTGCTGCTCTTTCCTTTGCTGCTCTTGTAATAACATCAGCATCTTTAGCTGTAGAACGATCTATCTTAGAATTTTCAATACCCTTACTTACACCGTCCGCAACCTCTTCTGTTGTCATATATCTGTTAAATGAATTCTCAAAAGTAATGTTTTCAGCCTTGAAGCCCTTAGCGCCTGCAAAGAGGTTAACTGTAGCCCCCCAGTGACCCGGATTCTGCGAAATAGATGTCTGATAATATTTATCTACTGCCCATGCTTCATCATAGTATGCTGATCTCTTATCAGCAGAAATCTTGGCACTGTAATATGAATAACCAACTCCGTAGTACCATGTAATAGTTGAACCATTTTCATTATTGCTCTTTAATGTGATATTTGGTGTATCTATTACTAACTGTTCTCTGTACAAATCATCCATAAGAACAATTGTAACTCTCTGATCATCAGTTCTTGTCATATTAGAAATGTACTTAACTGCATCAGCAATAGTCTTGATATCTTCATTTTTTCCTACCTTAATTTCTGCAGCATATGCATTTACAGGTTCTGCTGCACCTGAAACAAGGTATACATCATTAAGAACAAGTCCTCCCTTAACGCTTACATGATCATAAGCTGTATATCCGTCACACTCAACTGACGTCTCATATTCACCATCTCTTAATGCGGCTGAATATGTTGTGCCATTTACAGAAAATGTATATGAATAATCAGGTGTATCCATGTTCTTAAATGTTATGCTCTTAACATCTGCTTTCTTATCATCAGATGCAACAAATGTACCGCTTACAGCATATACAGGCTTCTTTTCAGCTTTAATCACAACATCTGCATAAGTTCCCTCTGCTTTATTAACTGCTGCTTTTACTTCGTAATCATCAGCATTTGTAATTACTGCCTCATAATCAACATTAGCTGTAATCTTAATTTCACCAAATGTATACTTGCCATCCTCAACCTTTTGAAGAGCTAACTCGTAGCTGTCCATTGTGCTGTCCTTTGGAGTAAGAACTACTTTAATTTCACCCTTCAAATCAGCGTCCATAACGCCCTCGAATGTACCGTTGCTGATAGTTGCAACAGGTGAATCAGCAATCTTAAAGTTATGCTCTGCTGCCGAACCATTACCTGTAAGTGTAAATCTGTTAGCTCCATCTGTATTGTCTATCTTGTAACCAATTTTTGATACAGCTGCAAAATAATTAGTATTTCCGTCTACTCTTCTAAGAGTTGCAGTATACTTACCCTCTGCGTCTACCGGCGCTGTTATAACTTCTGCCTTAGGATCATCCATATTAACAAATTTAACAGAATCTATACCTACTGCTGCTGCGCCCTCAATCTTACCTGTAACTGTAACTCTGTTGACAGGATTGTATTCCTTTAAAGTAAATGATGTTGCTTTCACATCACCGTTTGAAATAAGAGGTATGTACTTCTTTCCGCCCTCTTCAACTATGTAATCTGTAACATCACCCACAGTAAATGAATTTCCTGTCTTTGACATTGCACAACTGTAAGTTGTATCAGATGTATCCTCACCCAATATAACAAATCTGTCGGCTTTATCACCATTACATACCATAGTAAACTCAATCTTAGTTGTATCATCCTTTACAGGCATTAAAATCACGTTGCCCGCTCTGAATCTTAAAACCCCTTTATCAAGATTAATGTTTAAAGCTTTCTTTACAATCATGTCAGTAGTACCAATGACATCGCCGTCTTTGTACTTTCCGCTGGCTGCTTCCTTTGTTATATCATAAGTCTTAACTGACTCTTTGATTTCAGGATCTGCCGCATTAGCAACAAACAAACCACCCGTAACAGGTAATGCAGTCATAGCCAGAACAGCTACAGCAGCAACTGAAATACCTTTTTTTAGTTTCTTTAGGAAACTTTTTCTCATAACTTAATCCTCCTTACATACTTTTAGCCATACCCAAGCTATTGTCTTAAGATTATCATTGTAAGGGGAACTTTTCTACTTAAAATTAGACATTAATCAGCCGCACTACTTAAATTTTTAGGACGAATTTTTAACTTTTCATCATTATATCAAATATTATCTGTATTTTTTTGTGCATTTGTTATAAATTATGATATAATTATATATACACGATTACATTATCATGTTATGCAAAAAGAATGGAGATTAGTGTGAAAAATCATGTTGATACGATGATTTTTCACACAGCTATTTGTTTCTGAGCACAACAAATAGCCTAAAGGCATTAGCCTCTTCGCAACAAAGTTGCTCAAGAAATGAGGATTAGTATGAAAAAAAATTCACACTTTGGTATAACACGTTTGTCTCATGATACATCTTATTCAATGCATTCCTTTCATTCACATTCCTTTTGTGAGCTGTTTTATCTTTCAAAGGGCTCCTGCAATATCTACTTAAACGACAGTATCTATTCAGTCAATGCAGGAACACTGCTGTTTATCCCCCCAGATACGCAGCATAAAACAGCATATACTGACCCAAATGTAAATGAACGAATCTCCATAGAGTTATCTTTTGATTATCTTACAGATTTAACTGATGCAATGGGACACTTTGAATTTATACAGGAAATATGCGGCAATTTTTTTGTTATAGACACAGAATATAAGAATGACTTTAAAATTATTATTGAAAAACTTATGGAGGCCAGCAAAAAAAGCAATAAACTTTCAAAATGTATAATAAAAACATGCTTAGAACAGCTATTTCTTATAATACTTATGCACGGACAGAAGGCAAGCAATGTTTCAAAGGTAAAAAACCGCGAATATTCATCGAACAAAGCAATAAAACAGGCAATGAATTACATAGATTTGAATTACAGCCTTCCTATAACTCTTGAAGACGTTGCCAGCCAGATTCATTTAAATACTTCTTATTTTTCAAAAAAATTTAAGGCTTTAAGCGGAGTATCATTTAAGGAATATCTTAACATGGTGCGAATAAATAATTCAGAAAAAATGCTTCTTGAAACAAATAAGTCAATAACCGACATTGCAATGCTGTGTGGTTACAGTTCAAGCAACTACTTTGGAGATGCCTTCAGCCACCTTAATGGCATATCACCGACACAGTTCCGCAAAATAAGAGGAAATAAAAATTAAAAAAAGGGGCTGTCGCTTTAACGATTGAAAATCGTTAAGGTA
>UMGD01018889.1_pt1 | contig 16446 bp, 15 predicted proteins | sample 1965201 | NCBI WGS metagenome assembly UMGD01 (sample SAMEA4836066, study PRJEB28245) | human gut metagenome | biome: gut microbiome; material: fecal sample | place: Denmark | collected 2008 | reverse complement strand
GTTTCGTGGTCTGCGTGTAGTTCCTTGTAAACTGACCTAAAGTCGTGTACAAATATATGATCAAAGATTTAATTCCCAGTATTACTTTTTTCAATTACGTTCCCCCCACTTCATCAATGCTTAATTGCTTTCACCTTTGAAACTGCTGTAGCAAGAAATGTTCTGTTTATCAGGAGGAACATAATGCACGCAATCAATAGATTGATACATGCAGTCCACAGTTTATCGATAAAGTAGCACGAGACAAACATATATATATAGTAAAGCATATACAATTTTGTATCTGTTCCTAGCGAAAAAGGAATTTCTTTTTTTAACCTAATGTACCGCAAAATACAAATAACCAAATTCGATGCTATTGTTGAAAGTGCAGCCGCATACAATCCAACAGATTTCACTAGCAGCATATGAACAGACACATTTACCACTGCCCCAATGATAGTTGTGATACCATTCTCCTTAGGCCTTTTGAAGCTAATCTGTAGACCTCCAAAGTATAATGTTAACGAACTGAAAATAACGGCGGTGATCAATAGAGGACAATACAACCTAGCATCGAAATATCTCATATCAAAGATATAGTTAAATAAAAAGTAATTGAGTGAAAGTAAACCTCCACACAGAGAAATCATAGTCGAGATAGTACTATTATAAACGCTATTATAATAGCGGTTTCGACCTTCAGAATCTAAAACTTCTACGGCCGTTTCTTGCCATGAAATATTAAATACCCCAAAGATTGAAGCACAGAAATTGGGAATCTTATTTGCTATTGCGTAAATTCCGTTTGAAACAGGCCCCAGAAAGACGTTGATAATCGTTCTATCTGATACGTTAATTATCCACCAGCAGATATTATTGGGGATCAATGGAAACGAGTAAGAAACCAACTCCTTGCAAGTACCCAACGAAGCCTTGTTAATCGAAATATATTTCCAGCATTTCGATGATGCGATCATTATTACCACACCAAAGGCATATCCAAAAGCGTATCCATATACCATTCCCTTTAGTCCAAATCCAAAAATATACACAAGTGTAAAAACACCCAACATTATTCCTATCGTTGCAAATACATTTGCGAATGAATAGATATTCAATTTCTTCAGAGCCCGTAATACTCCCTGTAGATAGTTCATTGCAACTTCAGCAACTAAAAGTGCCAAAAAGGGAATAGCCATTTCCCATTTGAAAATAAAATGAATACATATCATTATGACAGCAATAAAAATAAGATTACAACAATATATCAACAGTCCAGAACTTATATATCTCTTTTTCTCCTCCTCATTATCCGTATCCACTGAAAAACGAAAAAACGCATCCGCACTTGACAAAGAGATAAATGGAATCAAAAGTGAAACATACGTTACAAATAAATCAAACATTCCATAATCTTCAGTAGATAGCCATCTACTAAAAAGCGGAATCATCAATAAATTGATTCCCTTTGTCATCATAGTTCCTATAGAGAGAAGCAACGTGTTCTTCATCAAACTTGTCTTTTTCATTTTTCAACCCTCTCATATGCTATTCTTCCTGGGGTATATAAACATAAAACCCCGTATGATACAGTCCAACAAAGTTTTAAGTACTCTTCATACTGAGGTTCAGCTATCCCCATAATTGCAATAATGCAAAGCCATACTCCAATTATCCTTGATATACCAGAAGATTGGCACTGTTTCTGTTTTATGTACAGAATAACATATATTACAATAGTACAAATTAACAGTGCTATTCCTCCCATATATAACACTTCAAGCAAAAGATTGTGCGGTGAAGATCCCCAGCCTACAGAATCCACTAATCTTCTGCTCGTTTCCTCCGATAGCTCAAAGCCATATCCTAGCCACATTTTATTTTTTATTGCCTCCAATGAGGAAAGCCATATCATCCCTCTGCCGTTTATTGTTGTGCCTTTACCAAAATATTCAAGTACATTTTTCAGCAGTGTAATTTGGTTTGAAAGTATCGTTCCTCCTACAACAATTATTGATCCAGCAACAAGAATAATCAAAGAATGAATAGAATTAATTCTCAGTTTTGAAAGCAACTCTGCCTTCTCTAACAATATGTAGCCGAGTAAAACCACGCTAATGATTTGACTTGTTGCTGAATGCACAAGAATTGACGACGCTAATACAATTAAGCAAAGAGCAAAAGATGAAAATGTAACGGTATGTCGCTTAATATTATCATATAAAAGCTTACACATAATCATAGGAACTTCCCATCTTATGTGGCTGTTATGATACCCCATAAAGAAATTGGTCGAATAGGCTCCGGAAATATACATACCATTAGGGAATAATATAATTGTAATAAAATTAACCACTACAATTCCTGCAAGTGTTTTCCATATTATTCCAAGTGCTTCTTCTTTTCTACGATCTAAATTCCATGCTATAACGCTCAACGGGCCGATACTCTTCACAAGCCTCTTAAAAAGCGAAAAAGTCAACATCATTCCCGTTCCATTAGCTACCGTTGAAATTGTATAAACAACTCCAGAGATAATTATCATCAACAAAATCCTTGAATTATTCTCAAATATAGTTTTTATATGTAATATGAAGAACAAAAAACACAAGATTCCAATACAGTCCTGAATCAGTCCAAAAATCGGAAGGCGATATAAACTGGCCGGTAATGCATAAAAAAATATGATTATAGAGAACACGATTTTCCACTTTGCAACCTTATATGTCATTATCTTCACTCTCCAAAAAACGTACCATTTCATAACACCTTGCATTCAACGTATTTTTATCATATTTTTCTTGGTTTCCTAGTGCAGCTTTTTGATAATTATACAGTTCATCAAATCCAATAGTATCAATACTTGCGTTCTTGAATACGTTTCGTATAAATCCATATTCATATAGCGGAGAATTATAGGGAAAAGAATATTTGTTTTTTCGCCTTATAAGCTTTGAAATGAATTTCTTTTCCTGGCACAATTTAGTCGCAAGAACGAATTTTTTTGAATTGAATAGAGCAAGTTCCGGTGCGTATTGTTTAATAATTGCAAATCCATAAACATCAAAACTTAAATAGCCTTCTTCAAGTTGATAAAACTCATCCCACTTGGAATTGTTTTCAATTTTCCCAGAGATAAACCTAGCCAATGCTTTTATAAAATACTTTAGAACATATTTAATATTGGAAATCGTAAGTGCGATATGCATAAAAACACCATTAGGATAGATTCTTAACATGTGTGGGAGCCTATCCAAAAACTGCCTAATCTCGTCTTCTAATCGTTCAGAACCCTGAAGAACGCCTTTTCCATTATGCAGCAGTTCCATACATATGGCCGCATACCACACTTGATGATTGAGTGTGCGATCTATCCCCCAATTCTTTCCATTTGTATCAACAATTTCCCACATTTTCTCTTGTGGGTTAAATACAGTGGAACATAGTATATCCTGTGCCTTTTTTATATACTTTTTTTCTCCTGTAATTTTATAAACGTAAATGAACGCTTCTGCTATCCACGCCGGTCCAATAAGGCCGTTAACATTATCAATATTATCGTCTTTTCTACATAATGGAGCGCCATTTGAACCATAGTTAGCCTCATCCTGCAGATATGTCAACAGTTTTGTAATCGCAATATCATACTTGTTTTGGTTAAACTGCTTTTTCAAATACAGAAATACAATGAGCCAATGCGCGCTATTTCTTAATTCCGTGTCGTTATTATCATAGGGTCCATTCATGCCCGCTGGTGCAAAACTATGTTCACAAATATATGATACAATATCATCTGCTTGCTTCATTAAATACGCAATACAACTCTTGTCCATTTTTATTTCCTTCTATGCTTAATTATATAGTCATAGTTGTCTGCCGCCAGAGGATCTGTTAAAAATGCCTTTAGTAAATACAGCAATGCCTCACTGTAATTCTTATCCCGAAGCAAAGCTCGACCAATTCCATTGAGACGGCGATGATACAATGCTCGATCCTTTTTGTAAAATCTCGAATACTTTTCAAGTAATTGATTATACCCGATTGTTCTGTTTCCTTTTTTTGTTGTGATGCTAACCTCACTAAATGAGTAAATAATTGTTGGAACCGGGCAATAGGCCGCCTTATACTTTTCAAGCAATCGAATCCATAGATCGTGATCCTGTGAAGATTTGATTTTCTCATCAAAACATCCAACATCAATAACAGCACTACGGCGTAAAAGCGGTAAGGAAGTAGATCCAATATAATTACTCACTAGGATTCTTTCAAATTGATTACCTTCTTCCGAACAACGCTTCATATATATAGGTGGCTCTTCTTGGTCTTTTCGGTACAAATAGTCACTATACACTATGGCGACCTGTTGATTTGAAAAATATGGAATCATTACTTCAATTTTATTCTCTAACCACTCATCATCATCGTCCAAAAAACCTATAATTTCACCGGTACTTTCCCTAATACCCGTATTTCTTGCTGCGCATGCACCCATATTATGCTCATGTGAAATATATCGCACAGAATCCATAGACGAAAATTCTTTTTCAAGTCTTTTGGATAATTCCGTATTCTCTGGTGCGTCATTTACTACAACGACTTCAATTTCACATGTGGAATTAACTTGACGTAGCGCGCTATTAACAGCACGCTTTACTATATCTACCGGTCTATTGTATGTTGTTATGATACAATTTAAAAGCATATCTGCTAACTCCTTCTATTAAAATACACTTTTGCAATTAATCTAATAGTATAAAAGAAATTGTGTCTACAAAGAATCCACACAAATCGTTCTGTAGTTCTCTCGAGATAATTACTTATATCTACTGGTAATAGTAGCGAAGCAATTTCTTGCTTCAATTCCCTATATTCATCTCTAGTTTGACAAACCAAGCTTTCCTTTAACAGATAATTCACTAAATAATGGCTATAGTTTTTGTATAACAAATCTTCAACTTCTTGGCTCATTGAACATTTCTTTATTAGATCATAGATTCTTCTTCTAACATTCAAAAAATCGAAAATATATGATTTCTTTATTATCCTAGACATTCCATTTCTATTATATCTATATTTGTACAAGGAATCCGGAATATAGATTATTTTTTCTGCATTCTCAATCAAGGGCATTGATTGCAATACATCCTCCCCCATCATCAATCGTCTATATTGGGAATAATCAGTTGAAATATCCACAATGCTTCTTTTTGCGCATTTAATCCATATTGTATTGATTTCGGTTGTCGATAGCATCTTTTTAATGATAATCTCTTTATCTTCTATGTGAATACTCTGTTTTCCGTTTCCGAATGCAGGTGTCTTCTCCTCGATAAGTCTGTTATCTTCATCAATCAATTCAAAGTTATATATAATCAAGTCTGCCTCTTCCTTGATTATGGTTCTATACAATGTTATTAGTAGATTTTCGGAGCATACATCGTCCGAATCCACATGCACAATATACTTCCCTCGTGCAATTTGCAGCCCATTTCTTCTTGCCATAAGTAAACCTTGATTATTCTGATGAATAACTACAAATCTGGAATCTCCTTTTGCAATTTGATCGCATATTATCGGGCATTCATCTGTTGAACCATCATCGACTAAGATTGCTTCAAAATCTGAAAAAGACTGCGTTTGAATACTGTCTAGACAGTACTTCAGATACTTCGCAACATTATATATTGGAATAATAACCGAAAAAGTAGGCTCTTTCTCTCCATATAGCACTTTATTTTCCATCCTTTCAACTATCCCCGATAACTCTCTTCATTTAATGTCACCGAGATATTATATACCCCCCCCCTCCCACGAATAATTCTCATTTTAATTAATAAACCCTTAATCCTCTGCTTTATACATTTAAAAGGTAAGCTGTAGAATACGGCTTGCTTAAACCTACCAGTACGATATTTGTAAAAAAAACGATCATGTAGTTTCGACTTTGGAGACGGAGCACGTAACTGTGCATTATTCTTTATTGCTAGATCTAAGTCAACGGGATTTAGCTGCATTCCCGACGACTCCAATAATTGTTCTCCTTTTGTAGTTTGGCATAGTATCAGAGAGATGCCTTTTTTCTGCTCTTCAATATCTAGTTCACTTCCCCAAGAATCTCCAATGGTTAAATCCGATCCTCGCTTAACAGTCGCATATTTACATTCATAGCAGTTGTCTGTATAAATTAACCCGCACAAAAAGGCTAATAGATAAGGGTCACAGGAACCTAGTACCGAAAGTGGTTTGTTATCATTCGAGATACCAAACACCGCTTTTCTCCTAAACTGAATATCTTTAATATTATTAATTTCTATTTGATTTTGCGCAAGAAAATCCTCTAACAGCTTAGGCGAGGGTGTTCCATGACAAATCAGGTCTACAGTGTATAAATTAGTTGCATCCTTTACAACATTCTTTACTGCCGCAACTTGACACGGCAAACCTATAAACAAGACTTTGTCTGTTTTCACCCGGTTGATTAGTTCTTTATATACTCCAAGCGGATTACTCTTTACATACTTTGAACCAGTAAATACGTTCAACTCTTCTTTGGAATCTACAAATCGAAAGCCGAACACACCTTTTTCAAATGCACAGCTACATACCGAACCTCCGGCTTCAATAAAGGCTCTCGATAAAGCCATCGCCGCACCACCTGACGATGATTTCAATCGAAATTGTTCGTTCTTTATCCAACCTTGATAACTATGTATCGGGAGAGACAAATCAATATTGCGATTATTCTGGCACACTGCATGACAGATACCACAGTTAATACACTTTTCAGTGTCAATAATTGCGTTATATGATGATATGTCGTCCTGTATTTGTACTGCATTTTGTGAACAAAGCTCTACACATGCCATACAACCAGTGCATTTGTTCTCATCGCATACCCTTTTTATGCTCACTCATGTACACCTCCTGGATAATCTAAGGCTTTATAGCATTCTGCATATAATTTCTTGATTCTTGTCTATTTTTCTCTAACTTCAAGTCGATACTCTGCCATTCGAGTTCCTGTCCCTTTACTTTTTCTATATCTTCCCAGCTATCAACCACTCTATATTTAATTCCCAACAGTTCTTGTAGACCTGTAATTCGGTTCATCTGTGCTTGACCGGCTTTAGGAAAGTTGAAAAAAGGAATATGATATAGTATGCTGAATACCATGCTGTGAAACGAGTCCGTAAACACATACTTAGCGTTACGTATCAAACTTACAAATTCATCAGGAGCAGCGTCCCAGTACTTAATATCACCAAATTTCAAATCATACCATTCCGTGTACTCTGTCTCAAGGAATGGTATTGTAACGATTTCTAAATTCTCTGCTCGCGCAAAATCCTCAATCAATTGTCTCTGCTTTTTACTTCCTCTGAGCATATAAGAAAAAACATATTCTTTCTCTACAACTTTCTTTTTACTCAGTTCATCCCAAAGAGTTCTATCAACAAGAAGTGTGGGATCTAATACGGTTTTACAGCGCTTTTCATTGAGAATTGAATTAATCAATTGTGTTCCCGAATCTTCACGACATGAAATAGCATCAAATGTCGTCAAGTTATTCTTTATTCGTATAGCCTCATCTTTCTCAACAAAGTCTACACCTATACTTGGTGCATACGCTATTCGCTTTTTTTCACGACTGGAAAAACCAAGCCAGTACATACTATCCAAATCTACTAGTTTTGGATTCCAAATCTGATCACTACCGCAAATGAACCCATCATATTCATCATTTGCCTTTGCAATTGTCTTTTCAGAATATTGAGCATTGGATATCCTTAAATACGTGTCTACAAATAACTGCATTTTAGTACTTCTTTTTCTAAGACCCGGCATACCATATTTCCAAAATGCACGTTGTAATGTCTTTAATATCCCAATTGTTTTTAACTTATCAAGAACATTGTCCGCCGATGTTATGCTCTTCCCAAATTGATTGATAATTTCATATTCAATATTATCTTTGCTATTAAGCCATTCTTGTAAAGCATATGCTTGTAAAATTGAACCATAATTATTTCTCCACCATGTTATCCCACCCAATTTCATACATTCATCTCTCCATACTTTCGTAGTACTTTATGTAAGCTTCAGCTAGATTTGAAAAAGAATACTCTGTTATATATCGTAAATACGCATTAGCTTCCATTTGTTTTTTTTCTGACGGGTTTTCCATCATATATTTCACTCTATCTGCAATTTGTTCTGAATGTTTTGCTTCAACTAACAGTCCATTTATTTTATCTTCAACTATCTCAACAGTACCATCTACGGCAGTTGCAACTATTGTCTTTCCTACTGAAAAAGCTTCAATTGGAGTAAGTGGTAATCCCTCCCATAGGGAACTCAGTACAACTAAATCCAACTGAGACATAATATTCTGAATTTCTGAACGATAGCCTGTAAAAAGAACCAAATCCTCTATCCCCAAGTCACGTGATAGCGATCGAAGTTTTTCTTCATCTTCTCCACTGCCAATAATCAAAAACCTCGCTTCTGGGTGTTCAACTGCAATACTTGGTATGGCTCGAATATAGTACTCCATCCCCTTTTGTTCGGATAACCTTCCAACATTACCGATTACAAAGTACCCATTTTGATGAAGCTCCTTAATCAAGGGATCTTCTTTTCTCAATTCATTAAAAGGCTTTACCGCATTATGAATAACAGTTATCTGCTCATTCGGTAAACTGAAGAACTCAGATAAATTGTTTTTGACCATATTGCCGCAAGCAATTAAATTTGCATGCTTATAGGCAAATCTAGTTAAACCCTTTTTATCAGTGAATGTATTATGGCATGTATTAACAAAATAACATTCTCTGTATAATCCTAAAAAGGCTACATAAAAGGCAGCCATTCTATGATGCGTATGAATTACAGTTATTTTTTCCTTTTTTATGATGCTTTTTAGTGTTGCTGATACATTAATAATAGTATTTATTGACTTTTTTTCTATGTCAGGAATAGAATAATGTTTAATCCCCATATCGGAAAGTTTCTCGACATTTACACCACCGCATGAGCATACAACAATTTTTTTCACCAATGGTTTTAATATTTCACATAATTGTAAAACGACGTTTTCTGTTCCCCCAAGCTTCATGGTCCTAGTAAAGAACAGTATTTTTTGCTCTGATAAAATCATATATTCACATTTCCTGACCAACTTCACTATCTTAACATCATCCACAAAATATCGTTTAAACATCCGTTTCGGTTCCTGTAAAAATCTATAAAACCATTCCAGTCCATGCTCACTCATCCAGCGAGGAGCCCTCTTAACATTCCCTGCAAGAAAATCTACTGTTGCTCCAGCACAAATAGACACTTTCGCTTCATATTTCGCGATATTTTCATAGATCCATTTTTCCTGTTTCGGACAGCCAAAGCAGGCAATTAACAGATCGGGACTTGATTCTGAAATCATCTGATTAATCTTATCCAGCTCTGTCACATTCTTCTCAAAGCCGAACGGAGGCGCATAAGTTCCTACAATTTTTATTCCGGGGAGCTTTACCTCTAAACGCTGTTTGGCTTGATCCGCAATTCCGTCTTTTCCACCTATAATAAAAATTTTATAGCCTTTCTGGGCGGCCACTTCGCAAAGGAGTGGTACCAAATCAGAACCAGATATCTTGGCCTTTAGGGGCTTCCCATGCAACTTTGATATCCAAACAAGCGGCTTCCCATCAACCAAAACCATATCGGCATTATCGACCACCTTTTTCAGATATGGATCTTCTTCTATTTTCATTACCACATCCACATTGATAGCCACCACATAAGATTTTTTATTTGCAGCTATCATTTGTTCTATGGCTTCTACAGTCTCCTGCATTGTCAAATTGTTTATATATGTATTAAGCAGTGCTTGTTTTTCCATCACTTCAATTCTCCTCAAAAAAAGCGTTTTCCAGCATCAGACACAGGCAATGATATACCGGCAAATGCAGTTCCTGAACCATATACGTTTCTGTCTGCGGCACCTTAATGCAAACGTCGCTCATGCGCTCCAGTTTACTGCTTTGGGCTCCTGTTAATCCGATTACCTTCATCCCTTTTGCGTGGGCTGTTATCGTAGCATACAAGACATTCTTGCTATTACCGCTCGTAGAGATGCCAAGAAACACATCATCTTCTTTACCATAACCGTTTACCTGCTGTGCAAAACAGAGCAACGGTTCACAGTCATTCATGTAGGCAGTAGACAATGCTAAATGCCCGTCCAGCGCAATGGCAGGAAGCGCCCCTTGCAAGTTTTCTGCCAAAACAACACCTAATTCCTTATTTTCTGCAATAAGTTTTTCCGCAAAATCTGCTTGTGGTTTTCGAGGGAGTTTAAATCCTTTCATCAGTTCACCAACAATATGTTCTGCATCTGCAGCAGATCCGCCATTCCCAGCAATCAATAATTTTCCACCATTTTTAAAGGACTTCTCAAGAACGCAATATGCCTCTGCAATTGCATTCTCTACAGTTTTCAACTCTGGATATCTTTCAATTAGGATTTCAATATGTTTGAAAATATTTGTCTTCATTGTTTCCTCACAATTTTATGATTTCAGCCGGAACTCCTACAGCAATCGAATTTTCTGGAACGCTATGTGTAACAACAGCATTTGCACCAATTATTGAATTGTCTCCAATATAAATATCGCCTAAAATCACAGCACCAGCGCCAATCATTACATTGTTTCCAATATGGGGGGCTTCGCCCAAGCAATTACCATTTGACCATTTGCTTCCGATGGTTACCCCCTGGAATATTTTACAATCTTCGCCTATAATAGTTTTGGGGTGTACCACACAACCGATTCCTCTATGATAAAAAACTGTTCTTTCGCCAATTTCAGCATGAATAGATACTGAACAGGCACAAATTACATGGTTTATAAGTTCCAATATTCTAGATATTTTGCGTGGTACCCCCCCCCCCATCTTTGATAGGTGATTTCCCAGCCGCCATAACTTATTCATCTGCGTATCCTCCTTATATCAAGGGGTAGTGTCTACTTTATACATCCAAAATCGGCTCAACCCCAGTAAAATCAAGGCTTCCAGGGTCTATGAGCCTTTACCTCCCCTTTCTTTGGCTTGATTGACCCAAATTTTACTTCGGGAATCCAGTCAAGGCCGGGCTGAAAGCCCGTTAAATTCAGCCTTGACGGGATTTCCGTAAGTAAAATAGAATCGCTCAATCCAAAGGAAAAGGGGGTGATTTTTTCATATCGTACTTTACACTACCTATCAAGGATACTGTAAACTCAAGCAGCGACTCATGCGTTACAGTTTGTCCATAATTCTCACTATCATTTCCAATCAAAGCAGTTCTACATCCTGCCGCTATTCCCGCCTTGATGTCGTTCTCTCCATCGCCTACCATCCACGAGTTTTCCAAGTCGATATTAAAATCTTCTGCCGCATTCAGCATCATACCCGGCTTCGGTTTCCTACATTCACAGTCAATCTTCAGCTCAGGTACTTCTCCCTCATATCCTCTGTGCGGATGATGCGGGCAGTAATAAATTGCATCCAGATAGGCACCTTCTTTTCCAAGGAGCGTCTCCATTTTATTATGGATTTCTTCCAGTTCCTCAAACGATACCTCTCCACGAGCTATCACAGGCTGATTAGTTACTACAATTGCGAGATAACCGGCTTCATTAATCTTTCGAATAGCCTCGGCAGCACCATCAATCAGTTCAAAGTCATCGATACTTCTCAGAAACCCAACATACTTGTTGATAGTACCATCTCGATCGAGGAATACCGCTTTCTGCTTATTTATCAAGTTTTTTCCAGTTACTCTTCCCGCCTTGAAATCAGCACATACCGAATAATACCGATCTGGTGTGCCCATATCTTTAACATATTCTGGGCTGTCGTAGCAGAACATCTTTCCAGTCCCTGCCAGAGGCTTTAGGAGCTGTCTATCCAAATCTACTTTCACAGGTTTTCCATCTATGCCAATCATGCCGACTGCATCGGTGTCAACGCCAGAGAACTCTAGTACTTTCGGGCTGATGACATGTAGCCCGGCATTTACGCGATTACGATAGTACGCAGGCCGCTCATCTTCTTTAGCAAGCCACTTCTCTACAGCACCGTGTTTATCGGCAACAATCAACCCGCTATCATAGGGGTGGCTGTTGGGGTGAGTAAACAATGTTACCAAGCCACTATGCCGCTGATGGAATTCAACAAAACGATTGAAATCAACATCGAACATAGCATCAGCATTCAACAGAAGAAAATCCGATGTAAGCTTGTCTTTGATTTTAAACAAGGCCCCCGCGTTTCCCAGCGACTCATTTTCAAAGTAATATTCGATATGTACGCCAAACGGCTGTCCCGTTACTGGTGAATTACCAGAACCATCCCCGAAATAATCCATAATGATATTTCCGAGATGGCTAACTGTAATGAGAATATCTGTGAATCCCTGTTTTTTCAGACATTCGATTTCCCTTTCCAGTACAGGAATACCTTCAATTTTTATCATCGGCTTTGGAATATCACTCGCTACAGATGAAATGCGAGTGCCCTTTCCTCCGGCCATAATCACAACTTTCATTTCTTTATTCCTTTGGTATATAATCTTCCGGTGTATAGTGAATCACGCGTGTACCGCCATCCTCAAATTTGAACGGAATATACAGCAGGTCACGCATCGCCCAACGCACAGAATCCTGACGATCAGGCTGCACATAAAATACAAGGAAGCCACCACCGCCAGCACCAAGAAGTTTTCCTCCCAATGCGCCCGCAGCGATTCCTTTTGTATATAGCTCATCAATGCTGTTTGTAGAAACAGCAGATCCTGTCTGACGCTTAAGTTTCCACGTATGATCAAGCATTCTGCCGAAATCATCCAAATCGTGTTCTTTGTCTGTCAGTACTTTTTCAGCATCATCGACCAGCGACAGCATTTCTTTTAGCTGCGCCGTCTTATCGACCTTACCTGCTGCATTTGCCTTCTGCACATCTGAAGAGAATCTGGTAAACCCGGTAAAAAACATCATCAGATTCTGGTTAAGCTGCCTCTTTCTCTCTGGTGAAATAATTACTGGTAAAACCTCATAGCCATCTGCACTGAAATTGATACGATTGAATCCACCAAAGGATGCTGCAATCTGATCCTGCCAGCCGCCAGCTTCTTGGCAGAGATTTCGTTCCAAGTAGATGGCCTCATCCGCCAGCTTTTTCTTATCTGCGTATTTTCCCTTTAACGCATAGAAGGCATTCAGCATACCAACCGCAAAAGAGCTAGAAGTTCCCAATCCGGAACGCGCAGGAAGATCGGCTTCATAAGTCAGACGGATCTCATGCATATCTAACATTTTCATCGCATTACGGATAGCGGGATGCTGAATGTCTTCAACACTTGTTACTCGCTCTGTTTTTGAGTACGAAAGCTCTGTTGAATAGTCAAAAAATCGCGGCAGATGACGCACATTTACATAACAATACTTATCAAATGTGGTAGACAGAACCGCGCCGCCATGCTCCTTAAAAAAACTCTCCATATCTGTTCCGCCGCCAAAGAAGGACATTCTGAACGGTGTTTGTGTAATAATCATTTGTTTTCTCCTGTCTACCCTGCTTAATCTCTTCCAAACAGGTCTCTCGTGTACACTTTCTCTTTTACATCATCCAAGCAGCTATCATATCGATTAGCGATAATAGCATTGCTCATCGCCTTGAACTTCTCCAAGTCATTGACCACCAAGCTACCAAAGAACGTGCTACCATCTTCCAGCGTCGGCTCATAGATCACCACGGTTGCGCCCTTTGCCTTGATGCGCTTCATAACACCCTGAATAGAACTCTGGCGGAAGTTATCGCTATTGCTCTTCATGGTCAGGCGGTAAACCCCAACCGTAGCAGGCTTCTCTTTGCTCTTGCTGTACTGGTTATCTTCCTCATATCCATAATACCCAGCCATTTTCAGCACCCGGTCTGCAATGAAGTCTTTCCTCGTCCTGTTGCTTTCCACGATGGCTTCGATCAGGTTCTCCGGCACATCTTCATAATTTGCCAAAAGCTGTTTGGTGTCTTTCGGCAGGCAGTAACCGCCATAGCCAAAGGACGGATTGTTGTAGTGCGTACCGATTCGTGGGTCAAGACATACGCCATTGATGATCTGCTGGGTATTCAAACCCTTCATCTCAGCGTAAGTATCGAGCTCGTTGAAATAGGAGACACGCAGCGCTAGGTATGTATTGGCGAACAGTTTCACCGCCTCGGCCTCGGTAAAGCCCATAAACAGCGTATTGATGTTCTCCTTGATTGCACCCTCCTGCAGGAGCGCAGCAAACTCATGTGCAGCCTCGACCAGACGTTCATCTTCCATATCTGTGCCGACAATTATTCTGCTGGGGTACAAATTATCATAGAGGGCTTTACTCTCACGGAGAAACTCAGGACTGAAGATGATGTTCTTGCTACCAGTTTTCTCACGGATGCTCTTTGTATATCCAACCGGAATGGTAGACTTGATGACCATAATTGCATTCGAGTTATATTCCATGACCAGCCTAATCACAGCCTCGACTGCAGATGTGTCGAAAAAGTTTTTCTGGCTGTCGTAGTTCGTCGGAGCCGCAATAACAACAAAGTCCGCATTGCTGTAGGCGAGTTTGGCGTCCAGCGTTGCGGTCAGATCCAGCTCCTTTTCAGCCAGATACTTCTCAATATATTCATCCTGAATCGGAGACTTCCGGTTATTGATTAATTCAACCTTCTCCGGGACAATATCCACAGCGTAAACCTTATGGTGCTGAGACAGCAGCGTGGCAATGGAAAGGCCAACATAGCCAGTGCCCGCAACTGCAATCGTGTAATCCTTCATAACACTTTCTCCTCGTTTTTCCCGGCAAAAGCGGGAATGCTTTACTATGTTAATCTTCTATATTTAATCGCTGTGGTTATCATTGGAGATGATGTTGTCATCTTGCTATGATTCTCACAGCGCAGTATCGTCAAATGTGTTTATCATCGAATGTTCTTATCACTTCATCGACGGTCTACCCGAAATACACAGTCCTTTTTTCAGTCGACTTCTTGACCTCAGAAATGTTCATTTCCAACTTCAAAACCCTCATCCATACCCGAAAAAACATCCACTAAATTTCATAGGGTAGACCCCTAGCTATCTTTATCATTTATTGAAAACAATAATTCGGTTATACAAAAGCCTCTCGTCAAGTAATGCTCCTCCACTACCCTCAAACGCCCTCATTTCCCCACTATGATTCTTTAGGGTAGACTCCTCGCACTCTTTCCATCATCTATCAAAAATCCTCGATATTACGGCGTTTTCCAGCACCCCTCAAAATTTCTACCAGCCCAATTTCGCTTTCCAAATGTACTTATCACTTTTCCCCTACCTCTACCCGAAATGAAATAATCAGCGATTTCCGCCCCATCCATTTCGCGTAAAAATAGCCTCATACACTCCATAGCCCACGAGAAAGTGCTTCCCATTTCATTTAAAAATGTTCTTATCACTATCTCCAGACCTATACCCTAAACCTCATTTTCCGGCAATAATGAATGACTTTTACGGTCATCATAGCCCATGAAAAATCGACTGAAAATTTAGGGTAGACATTAGTCAGAGCCACGATTAATAAGTCCATCCTATTCCTATACCTGCGACGTTGTAACCCCTCTTAAGTGAAGCATCATTCATGGCATTTTTCAAACGCACTTAAAGCACCATTTATCGTTACACCGTAATACCTATACATCTTTGTTTAAAACCGCCCCCAAAGCGAAGTCTTGCTCTGTTTACCTCATCAAGTCCTGCATGGTATCTTCTTGTTACTGTCGTGAATGGGCAAGCAAATGCACAGATTGCCAAGCAGACATTTCATTCCCATCCCCTGTTCTTCCTCAAATAATTGTTATTATTTGCACCAAACTTTAAAGAAGGCAATTCCCCAAAAGCCAATCCCCTCACCATCCCTACACTGCTCTACATCGCCCCGTCTCTCCCCAACACAGCCTGCACTGTCTGAAGCAGAATCTTAATATCCAATCCCATCCTCCACTCAGTTATGTATTTTTTATCCAGTTTCACGACCTCTTCAAAATCCGTAATCTCACTTCTCCCGCTAACCTGCCACATACCTGTAATTCCTGGTTTTACGCTCAGCCTGACCCTATGGCGTAAATCATATTTCTCCCACTCATCCACAGTAGGCGGCCTGGTGCCCACCAGGCTCATATCTCCTTTAAGCACATTCCAGAACTGAGGGAACTCGTCAATGGAATAATTCCTGATGAAATTTCCAATTCCCTTTTTTCCGCCTATAATTCTGGGGTCATTCTCTATCTTAAACATCATCCCGTCTTTTACACGGTTCTGATTCATTAATTCCTTTTTACGTTCTTCCGCATCCATATACATACTGCGGAACTTATATAATTTAAATCTCTTGCCATTCT
>UMGD01034126.1_pt1 | contig 16667 bp, 15 predicted proteins | sample 1965201 | NCBI WGS metagenome assembly UMGD01 (sample SAMEA4836066, study PRJEB28245) | human gut metagenome | biome: gut microbiome; material: fecal sample | place: Denmark | collected 2008 | reverse complement strand
CCCCCAAACAAGCCGCTTAAGCCTATTAACTGCTTGCATTTTTGTCTACAAAACTGTATACAAAAAGAGAGTCACTTATGGAGCTCATCGCAATCCACCCCCACGCCCTCAAACACGGGCTGACGGAGACGGATATCACCTGCGCCTGGAACTCCGCTTTTGCATGGTTCAGGCGTGATCTTGAAAACGGAGGTATCGATTACGTTCTCGTTGGACTTGATGGAAGAAGCCGTCTCATGGAGCTCATCGCTCGATATTGCCCCAATCGAGATGGCTACATCATTTACCACGCCCTTGTCCCTCCTACGCGCAAGGTGCTCAGGGAAATCGGGATCGATCGATAGGAGGCGCTATGGACGCTAAGCAACTCGAAAAGATGATCGGATTTGCCCCTGGAGAGTTGGAAAAGGCCGCGGAGGCATACGAAAAAGATGAGTGGCCGAAGGGTCGCACCATCAAGCTGGGAAGGCCGCCGATTTCTGACGAGCCAAGCGTTGTTTTATCCGCACGTGTGGGTGAATCGGTCCTTGAAGCCTTTGACGCAAAAGCAAAGCGCCATGGGCAAACACGCACGGAGCGACTCAGGGAGCTCATCACGCTTGATGCAATGATTGCCTAGTTACCCACCACACCCAAACATGTACACCAGCATCCAAAGTCGACATTTTTCGACATCTTTGGATGCTGACGTACAGCTTTTGCAACATAGTCATTGGGGACGTTCTTAAATGACTAGTCGTTAAAGAACGTCCCCAATGACTAGCTAGCCGTGGAAGCGGGCTATGGGCGCAAGTGGCTGCTCGCGGAAGACGCGCTCGACGGCGGCGCGGTATTCGTCGACCTTTTTGGTCTTACGTACGAGCTTGTGAACGGTAGTGGGGTCGGCGAAAGCGCACTTGGCGTAGAACCACCACTCCTTCATACGAAAGACCGCGTTACCGCCAATCTCTTCTGCATAGGCCGCAAACAGCGTGTCGTGGAAACGCTGCAGTTCGGCTGCCGTGGCAGCAAGGCCGCCGTTGACCATGCGAGCCAGAGCGGGATTCGCGAGCAGGCCACGCCCCAACATCACATGGCGCGTGCCGGGATAGGCCTCCACCAGCGCGTCCATATCCTCAAGATCAAAAATATCGCCGTTGTAGGCGACCGGGAACGGCGCGCGATCCAGCGTCTCGCCATAAAACTCTTTGCGCGGCGAGCCCGCATAACGGTCCTTCTGCACGCGCGGATGCACGATCAGCTCTGCCAGCGGCATGCGGCAATATAGATCGAGCACGCGCTCGTATTCGTCGTCGCTCTCCAACCCCAACCTGGTCTTGACCGATACCGGCAGCGGAGAGCGCTCACACACGTCACTCAAGAACACCTCAAGCTCGTCCAAGTTGCGCAAAAAGCCCGATCCTTTGCCCTTGGCAACAACCGTCCCCGAGGGGCAGCCAAGGTTGAGATTGACCTCGCGGTAGCCCATGTCGGCAAGCACTTGCGCCGCCCACACAAACTCGTCCGCATTCTTGGACATCAGCTGAGGCACTACGTTGAGCCCCTGGTTGTTGGCAGGATCGATCTCCTTAAGCGCCTTGCCGCCAAAGCGGTTTCCCACCCGCGGCGGCGGCAAAAACGGCGTGTAATAACAATCGAGCGCGCCAAAGCACTCCGCATGCACGCGACGGAACACATGCCCGGTAATCCCCTCCATGGGGGCCAACGATAGAATCATCAACATCTACTCTCAGATCAATGCGGCAAAGGGACTGCCCCTTTGTCACATCCTATTCAAGCGGTTCAGAAACTCTTCACAGGCGCGGGAACGCAGGCGATATTTTTTCCACACCAGATACGACGCAATGGTAAGTGGCGGCTCAAATGGGATAAAACGCAGGTCGCTGCATTCATCTACCTGCAGTAAGCTTCCAATGCCAACTGCACACGCGGCGCCCGAGCGCACCAAATGTGATGCATTGCCGATAAGATCGAAATGCCCCACGATATTGAGCTCGTCAACGCTGAGGACGCCGCTCGACCACGCTTCCAGGTCCAGCGCTCGATTCGAGGTTCGCGAACTCACCAGCAGTGGCATATTCGCCACGTCCGCAGGCGTCAACACATCCCGGCCACCCCATGGACCGCTCGCAGCGACAACGGCACCGACTCGGTCCGCCTCGGGCATGCGAATCCATTCGTATTTCTCGACGTTAACGGGTTCCAGCAACAACGCAAAGTCGAGCAGGCCACGCTCCAAGCGTTCCTCCACCGCATCGGCGTTACCGGTATAGAGCTCAATCGTCACTCCGGGATAACTCCGATGCAGCTCCGCAAAAACATCGAGCACCAGCCGTATCGATTTGGTTTCGCCGGCGCCAATGCGGATAACGCCCGCAATGCCGAGCTCCCGATCCGCCAACTCTTGCTCGGTCTGTTCCATCAGCAAGACGATCTCCTCGGCGCGCTGGCGCAGGCGCATGCCATCGCTCGTGAGCACACATGATCGATTGGTGCGCTCGAACAGCTCCACGCCCAGCTCGCGCTCAAGATCGGCTATCTGGCGCGAAAGCGTGGGCTGCGTCACATGTAGCACGTTAGCAGCTTCGGTCATGTTTTCCTCGCGGGCCACAGCAAGAAAATAACGCAGCGTTCGCAGCTCCATGCTTGCTCCTTCGTGCACAACGGAGAACCCCATTCGGTCCGTTTCGTTTCACATATGTATTCCGTATACCTAGCTAGTTGATATAGGCAATATACATTATCAACCTATCAACGTACGCTATAGCCATCCCCTCAAGAACAAGGAGAATGGCATGCAGTACACAACCCTTGGCCATTCCGGCATCAAAGTTTCTAAACTCTGCCTGGGAGGCATGAGCTTTGGCGAACCCAGCCCCGACTTTCATCAGTGGACCATCGGACCCGACGACACACGCGCCGTCATCAAACGCGCACTCGACACCGGAATCAACTTTATCGATACCGCGAACTGCTACAGCTTTGGCACGAGCGAAGAGTACATAGGCGCCGCCCTGCGCAATCTGGGTATCGCTCGCGAGAGCGTCGTGCTAGCCAGCAAGGTTCACTTCAACGAAGGCGGCCTTTCCGCCGACGCCATCAAACGCGAGATCGAAGGCTCGCTCAAGCGCTTGGGCACCGATTACCTAGACCTCTACATCATCCACCGCTTTGATTACGACGTTCCCATGGAAGAGACCATGGAGGCGCTCAACGACTTGGTGCGCGAGGGCAAGGTTCGCGCACTCGGCGCCAGCGCCATGTATGCCTATCAGCTGCACAACCTGCAGATCGTCGCACGCGACCATGGATGGACGCCCTTTACGAGCATGCAGTGCCACTACAATCTGCTGTACCGAGAGGACGAGCGGGAGATGATTCCGGTATGCCGCCAGTTTGGCATGGCCCTTACGCCATACAGCCCCATGGCGTCGGGACACCTCTGCCGCCCCACGTGGGAAAGCTCGAGCACACGTGGCACCACCGACACGACCATGGCCAACAAGTATGACCATGACCGCGCCATTGACATGCCCGTCGTTGAGCGCGTGGCCAAGGTTGCTGCCGATCACGACGTGCCAATGCCGCAGATTGCGCTGGCGTGGCACTGGGCGCGTGGCGTTGAGGCACCCATCGTAGGTTGTTCCAAGCCCGAGCGAGTCGACGACGCCGTAGCTGCGCTCGACATAACGCTCTCCCCCGCCGAGATCGACTTCCTCGAAGAGCTCTATCAACCGCATGCGCTCGTTGGTCCCAAGGCCCGTCCCGGCGAAAAGCCACTTGCCGGCACCACCAAAGTCAAAACCGCAAAGTGACGACATGGACGACAACATCATCAACGGCCTACACGACGCCGGCTGCAGCAAAGAGCTCATTGAGCTGTACGGCTCGGCCGCCAGCGACTGCGCGCGCATTTGCCTGCTAAAACGACATCGCCGCGAGTTGCTCGATGATATTCACTCGGGGCAGCAGAAGCTCGAACGCCTTGACTATCTTATCTACCGGCTACGCAACGCTTCAACCGAATGCAGGACAAACCGCACGGCATCGCGGTCAAGAGAAAGCGCCAAATGCACCTCAGCATAAGGTCCAAACCACAGCAACGAAAGGAACTCCATTGGCTAAGACACTTGTAACATATTTCAGCGCAACGGGTACCACAAAGGACGTTGCATGTCGCCTGGCTCGTGTAGCGGACAGCGACCTGTTCGCCATTGTGCCCGCCAATCCATACACAAGCGCCGACCTCGACTGGCGCGACAAACGGAGCCGCAGCACACTCGAAGTCGCCAATCCCTCCTGCCGCCCCGTCATAACCTCCAGAGTCGAGCACATCGAAGACTACGACACCATCTTTTTGGGATTTCCCATCTGGTGGTACGTGGCGCCGGCGATTGTCAATACATTCCTCGAGTCTTACGACCTGACAGGCAAAACAATCGTCCTGTTTGCCACCTCGGGCGGGAGCGGAATGGGCAAGACAGCGTCGATCCTTAGAGCAAGCGCTCCAGGCGCAAAGATCGTTGACGGCGGCGTCCTCAACAACGTAAGCGACACCGAACTCAAAAATTTCGCGGCAAGATACCTCTAACGCGGCAAAGACCGACAAATCGACGGGAAAATGCCATGGAAAAATGAAGCCCACGAGAACGGCATCACCGCCAACGGTTGATTTAGTCATGTGACCTTCGACTGCCTCGGCAAGGATGCGAGCAACGGACAGCTCGAGCCCATGGACGACGAGCGGCACGGTGCCTCGGGGATCCAAGTCGACAATCCACCCAAAACAGAGGCGGCCACCCGGCACCAACCGCCCCTCCAACCGTCCCAGCAAAACGGGGTGAATGGTTTCCCGAGAAGTGAACGAGTAAAATTGGACCCCCGAAGCATCGACACTTTTGGAAGGCCAATTCCTGCGGTTTTATCACTCAAATCCTGCGGTTTTAGCGTCGAAAAACGTGGGTACTTCGCGGGTTCAAATTAGGTCGTTCACTTCTCGGGAAACCATTCACCTTCGATTTGCCGATGCCCACAAACAGCAAAGGGGGCCGCCCCATGGCGGCCCCCTTTGCTCGTTATTCGTCCCTCGGCAGCGGCTTCATGCTCCAAAAGACGACGTTCGCGATCAAGCGAGCACCAACAGCATGCTGTTGACCGCTATGTCTGAACAACAGACACCCTCCACTCATCTATACTCAAGAGCGTGTGCGCATCGCCCAAAAACGATGAGAGTCGAGGCCCCCATGCAGCAGCTCACCGAACAAGAAAAGAAACGCATCCAGCGGTACTGCACATACCCCAAGATCGCAGCGACCGCACTCGTCATGTCGTTCGCAGCATGCCTGTTGATGTTGCCGCTCCAAATGATCAACGATATCGCGTTCCACCAAAAGGAATTCCAACCCGCGGGCATATATACCGCCATCGCACTCACCGTAATCGAACTCGCCATCTTTTGCTATTGTGCTCTTGCGCCGCGCTTTGGAATGCAGGGCAAACAGTGGAAGGAGCTGCAGAGCAAGCTTGCGGTAGCCCAAACCAACAAAGACCGCTCCGCGGAGGTCGCCGGCGTACTTGCCACGCAAGCTGCCGGCCGCCTGCTCAAGAACAGCGACAACGATCTCGCGCGCAATCTGGGCGGTGCCGCCGAGGTCGCCAGCGCCGTGGGGGCAGTCACCACGGCGGCAGACGTGCTGGCCGAGACCTCGAGCAATGCCGAGGCCATGGCAAACGCATACGGTGTGACGATTCCAAGCGTCAAGAAGCAGATCATAGCTCTCGCGGTGTTGCCCGCCATTGCGCTGCTTGGCGTCTACATCCCTCAGTTTGTCCAGGGAAATAACGAGCTTCAGGTAAGAAAGGCTGCAGCCGCCGAGCAGCTCGCCATCGCGCAGGATGCCTTGGAGCCCGTGTGCGAACGCGTCGCCGCAGACGACCCGTACGAGTCGTATCACGACTACGGCTACCGCATTATCGGCTATCTGCGCGATAATGACCTCGGCGCTCAAGCAGTCTATGTCTACCTTTCTTTTGATGCAGACGGCATGCTCACGGACGTCGATTACACCAGTCAGATCGACCCCGAGGCAAGCCCTGCAGACAACCTCGCCCGCGCCGAGCAGGATATCGCGACGCTCTGCGCCCCGCTCAACGGGTTGGACATTTCCGTTGCCACACCGGACCTCCTCACGCCATGCAGCCTGTCGGATGAATTTAAACAGGCATTTTTAGCCGGATCCCTATATGAAGAAATCAGCATCAAGACGGAGGACGAATCTATCAAGTCGTACTACACCTTTGACACCGAGCCCAAGGAAGAGTTCGACGAATACACCCACCCGGAAATTAGGCTCATGCTCTCTGCAAAGAAGAACTAAAGGCTTACGCTCTAATTGCCGCTCGCAAACATCGTCTATATCTCGAGGTCTAATACTTTTCCGAGAAGTGAACGGCTGTATTTGGACCCCCGAAGCATCGACATTCTCTGACGCCAAAACCGCAGGATTCAACAATCAAAACCGCTGGAAATTGCATCTCAAAAGTGTCGACGCTTCGGGGGTCCATTTTGACTCGTTCACTTCTCGGAAAAGTATTAGACCTCGAATTCACAAGCCGCTCAATGTGACAAAGGGACCGTCCCTTGTCACATTATTCAGAGCGCAGGGCCTCCACGGGATCCTTCCTGGATGCGCTGCGGGCCGGCAGCAGGCCAGCGACAACCGTCAGCAGTACCGAAATTGCAATGAGCACCAGCGCATCCTGCACGGGCAGGCTCATCAGATTGGGCACCTGTTTGGCAGCAAGCGCCCAGGCATTAACCGGAAAGCTCACGGCCATCACAACGACAATGGCAAAGACGCCGGCGATGAGGCCCTCGATAAAGGTCTCGGCATTGAATACGTTGGCCACGTTGCGCTTCGACGCGCCGATCGCACGCAGGATGCCAATCTCCTTTTTGCGTTCCAGCACGCTGATGTAGGTGATGATGCCGATCATGATGGAGCTCACCACCAGGCTGATACTCACGAATGCGATGAGCACCAAGCTGATGGTGTTCACGATGTCGGTCACCGAGCCCATGATGATGCCCATGTAGTCGGTGTACGAAATTGCCTGCTCATCATGGCCAGCGGCTTTGACCTGCTTGTTGTACGCATCGATGTGATCGAGCACACGCTCCTTAGCCTCAAAGTCACGCGGGAAAATCTTGACCGAGATGGGGTCTGCCTCGTCTGCATAGCCCAGCGTGGTCAGGTTGTTGTCGTAGGTGAGTTTCGATGCCTTCGCATAGCTCATCATGAGCGAGCTCAGGTCCTCGGCGTCCATGTTGAAGTGAATGGCATGAGCAAAGGCACTCGCATCCACGCGCATGGCGCTCGCCAGGCTAGCAAAACTCGAAGACATCTGCGTCGCCATCTGACCCATGAGCCCTGCCGCGCCTGCTTTAAGCTGGGACGATACCGTTGTCGCTATCTGGTCGCTGATTGTCTTGGTCACCTGGTCCATTGCCTGTTGCAGATACGGAGCCAGCTGCTTTTGCACATAGTCGGTCATCGCCTGCTGCAGGCGCTCGGCCAGGGCATCGCCGCCGAGCGCTTTGAGCTGGGCCAGGATTTGCTGGGCTGCCGCATCATTCTCAAGATACGCCGAGAACGCGGCGGCAAGCTTTGACGCGTCCTTAAGATCATCGGGTGTCAGCGCCTTAAACTGATCAGACTGCAAAAAGCCCTCAAACAGCTGGTTGGCTAGCGTTCCCACCTGCTGCATTTGCTCGGGCGTGAGTTCCAGACCGTCAAAGATACCCGAGAAATCTGGGGCCGGCGCTTTGGCCATGATGTCGCTGAAGTCGATGTCCTTACCAACGCCCGAAAGGTCAATATCCAGCCCGGACAAATCAAGACCCGACAGGTCCATACCGCCGGCAACACCCGAGAGCGCAGACGCATCGAACGAGAACGCGCTCTTGAGCGCCGCCTCGTCCACACTAAACATGCTGCCCAGATCCACGCCTTGCTTGGCCTCGCCCTGCAGTTCATCGAAAGACTTGCCCGTAAAGACATCCGTCTCGGGATGCGCAAGCTGCTCTTGCACAATCTGCGAATCGGCGGCGCGCTCCATAAGCCGGCGAGTCAGCGCATGCGTATAGGCAATGCCCGGAGACAACGCGCTCGCATTGGCCGTCTCGTTAGGTCGCACCACGCCCACAATGTGCACGTCGATACCGTCGGCAACCTTGGCAGCCATAAAGTCGGCGTCGCCAGACATGTCGGTCCATATGCCGGTCTCTTCGTTTTTGCGATACGCATCGGCCGGCGACAACACCTTAAACGTCGTGGACAGCGCATCGTCGTAGGTAAAGTCGGTACCGGTCTCGGGCGCTTCAACCCCACCGTCAGCCGTCATAGCGCTGTTAACCAGATTGTTAAGCTCATTGATATCCAGCGCACCGATGCTGTAGAGCGTGTAGTCGCCCACCGTACCGCGGCTCGAAAGCACCATCACGGCTTCGTTGGCAGACGTGGGCCAATGACCGGCGACGACATCGTACTGGCTGTCGAGCAGGCTCTGGTCGTCAATCATCTCGTTAAAGACCGAGGTTCCCATGGATTCCATGCTCACCGTTGCCGCCGAACTCGCACCTCCGCTCATGGCCTCGGTCATGGCGTTGGGCACCAGCCGGACAGGCTTCTCATCGCCCTTGCCGGCACGATAGACAACCGGCGATACACCGTAGCCGTACTGGATGGCGTTGACTTCTTTATCGATGCCGTCGCCACCGGCATCGAGCCACGCCTTAAAGCTCGTCATGTCGTTGGACTTAACGCTTGCAAACATATCCTTTACGGCCGTGACCACGGGAATCTTATCGGTTCCCTTAGCCTTGCCGCCGGCACTGTCGTCGGACGAATCCACGTTTTCAGGCGAGTCATCATCCGCAGCCCCCTGTCCGCCCATCATGGACGACAGGTCGTAATCCTGCTTGGAAATGGTGAGCGGGTAGCTCGAGAGCGTATCCTCCTCGACCTTTTTGATGTAGCCGTTTACGCCATTGGACAGCGCCAGAATCGCCGCGATACCAATAATGCCAATCGAGCCCGCAAAGGCAGTCATGGCCGTGCGGCCCTTCTTGGTCATGAGGTTTCGGGCAGAAAGCCCCAGCGCCGTCACAAAGCTCATCGAGGTTTTGCGCGTAGGCTTTGCCTCGCGACGCGCGGCCTTGGCAGCATCGAAGGGATCGGAATCGTCGGTGATCTTGCCGTCCGCCAGATTGACGATACGCGTGGCATATTGGTACGCCAGCTCGGGATTGTGCGTGACCATGATGACCAGGCGGTCGCGCGCCACGTCCTTGAGCAAATCCATGACCTGTACGGATGTCGTGGAATCCAAAGCGCCGGTCGGCTCGTCGGCAAGCACAATCTCGGGATCATTAATCAGGGCGCGGGCGATGGCCACGCGCTGCATCTGTCCGCCCGATAGCTGGCCTGGGCGCTTGTTAACGTGCTCGCCCAGGCCGACTTTCTCCAACGCCTCGCGCGCACGCTGGCGGCGCTCGGCATGCCCCACGCCCGTGAGCGTGAGCGCCAGCTCCACGTTTTCCAAAATGGTCTGATGCGGAATGAGGTTATAGCTTTGGAACACAAAGCCGATGCGGTTGTTGCGGTAGGCATCCCAATCGCGGTCGCGGAAGTCCTTGGTCGAGATGCCGTCAATCAGCAGGTCGCCAGAATCAAAGTGGTCGAGTCCGCCGATAACGTTGAGCATCGTGGTTTTGCCCGAACCCGAGGGACCCAGAATGGCCACGAACTCGTTATCGCGAAAAGACAGGCTCACGCTGTCGAGCGCCACCTGCGTAAACGACTGCGTAACGTACCTTTTGCAAATACCTTTGAGCTCCAGCATGGACGGCAACCTCTCCTGCGCAGGCACCCTGCCCGCTCTCCTCCGCCGTTCGTATTCGACGCGTTTGTCCTACTCTATCCCCATTTTTTGCCGACGCCAGTGAGGAATGTAACAAACCGCGCCAAAAAACGAACGGGACGGCGCCCAAAAGAAGAGGTCCCGAGCGGGACCTCTATATGGTGGAGCTTATCTTGAAAGGTAGCGGACTACTTCGTACAGCGGCGCACGATCATCGCCATGCTTTACGCGTTTTCTACTGCTCGCTATTCGCAATCGCCTGGTCGATAAGCTTGTCGAGCGCTGCGCGCTGCTCAGCGGAGCTGATGGCGCCCACGATGGGCTCCCCTACGATGTTGCCATTCTGATCGATGACATACGTTGTCGGGAACGAGAACAAATTTGACGTAAACTTACCGGCCTCGCTATCCGACTTGAACCAGATGTTCTTATATGTCACGCCCTTCTTGCTCAGTACGTCCTTGGCATCTGCAATCTCGCCCTTGTTGCCATCGAGCGTAAAGGAATTGACGCCCACGACCTGGCCGCCCTTCTTGGCAAGCTCCTTATTCAGGTCCTCAAGGTCGCCCAACTCACCCACGCACGGCTTGCAAGTGGTGAACCAGAAGTTCATGACGGTGACCTTGTTCTTAGAGAACAGCTCGTCGCTGCTCACGTCGTTGCCGTCCAGGTCCTTGCCCGTAAAGCTGGGGAACTTCGTCGCCTCGCTCGAAGCATTGGCACCAGCCGTCATGCCAGCGGTCGAAGCGTCGACGCTCTCGCCTGCGCTCGGCGTGCTTCCACAGCCGGGGAACTCCTTCTCCAAGCTCTCGAGCTTGTCCTCGATTTCCTTGATCTGCTGCGCACCGGCCTTGAGCGTCTTAAGCTCATCCGCCGTAAACTCATCCTTGGCGCCGTCGATGGTCTTGAGCAAGAAATCGCCGTAATTGCTGCCGTCCTCAATCATTGTCGAGTCTTTATTTGCCGCATTGAATACCTTTTCCCACAGCGCGTTATCACTCGAAAAGATCTCGTTCTCCTTCTGCATGAGCTTCGCATACAGCTCGGCGGCCTCGTCGGCATTGGCCGGCTTCTGCGCAGTGAGTTCTGCGATCTTAGGATCGGAGCTCGCAGATTCGCTCACATTGCCACCGGGCGCCGAACATGCCACAAGGCACAAGGCCAATACCGACACCATAAACAGGGCCGCAATCTTAGAAAGCTTCATAGTCATTCCTCCGTTTTGTCGAAGCTTGTTTACTTTTTATCGGCGGTCAAGGGAAGCTTTTCCGCCGACACATCCAGGCCATAGCGATAGCTGATGGCATCGACGGGACAGGCCCCGATACACTTTCCGCACCGGATACATTCGGCATGATTGGGCGCGCGGACCACATCAACGTCCATCTGACAAACCCTTGAACACTTGCCGCACGAGACACATTTGCATGCGTCAACCCGAATCCCCAGTAGGGACACCCTATTCATGAGCGCATAGAATGCGCCAAGTGGACAAATCCATTTGCAGAAGGGGCGATAGAACAAAACGCTCAGCACTACCACGGCAATGAGAACGGCAAGTTTCCAGGTAAAGAGCTGCCCCAGCGCAGATCGAATGCCGGCGTTGGCAATGGCCAGCGGAATGGCGCCCTCGAGCACACCCTGTGGACAGATGTACTTACAAAAGAACGGGTCGCCCATGCCCACGTCGTTAACCACCAAGACGGGCAGCAGCACCACGGCAAACAGCAGCACGACGTACTTGATGTACGTGAGCGGCTTGAGCTTTTTCGTGGAGAACTTTTTGCCGGGAATCTTATGAAGCAGCTCCTGCAGCCAGCCAAACGGGCACAGAAAGCCGCATACAAAGCGTCCCAGCAGCACGCCGAGCAAAATGAGCGTACCGGTAACATAGTAAGAAAAGTTGAACTTGGATGAACCTACCACCGACTGGAACGACCCGATGGGGCACGCACCCGATGCCGCGGGGCACGAATAGCAATTAAGTCCAGGTACGCAGACTGTTTTTCCCGCGCCCTGATAGATGCCGCCTTTGGCAAAGTTTGGCAGGTGAATGTTGGTGACCAGCGTCGTCGCCGCCTGAATGAATCCGCGAAATCGGGCCAAAACATGCGACGCAGTGTTTTCTCTTTTATCCAATTCCGATACACTCCAAGCACAGCCTAATCGCTTTGGCCAGCACGGCATCCGCCTCGCCACGCATAACACCAAAGCACACCATGGCAATTCCGACGATCAACAAAGCGACCTGTACCACGGGCTTTACCGCTTTGAACAACCTGACCACTCCTTTCGTTACGCGACCATTGGACCATATCGACTATAAAATCCGTGTTAAGCGCGATTTGGAATGTGCAAGGAGACTGTTATGCGTATTTTGATCGTCGAAGACGAGCGAGCGCTGTGCGATGCAATCGCGCGCAGCTTGCGAAACTTGGCGTACAGCGTCGACTGCTGCCACGACGGACAGGAGGCGCTCGACCTGCTGGGCGTCGAAGTCTTTGACCTCGTGGTACTCGACCTCAACCTTCCCCGTATCGATGGCATGACCGTGCTCAGGGAACTTAGGAAAACCGACTGCGAGACCAAGGTACTGATTCTGTCCGCACGCGGCGAGGTCGCCGACAAGGTCGCCGGACTCGATGCCGGCGCCAACGATTACCTTACCAAGCCGTTTCATCTTGACGAGCTTGCGGCAAGGATCCGCAGCCTTACCCTCAGGCGCTTTGCACAAAGCGACATAGTATTAACCTGCGGAAAGCTCCGCTTTGACACCAAGGCGCGCATCGCTTCCGTGGACAGCGAGGCTTTATCTCTTACGCGCAAGGAAACGGGAATCTTGGAATACCTGATGCTTAATCAGGGGCGTCCGGTAAGTCAAGAGGAGCTTATCGAGCACGTTTGGGATAGCAGCGTGAACAGCTTTAGCAACGCAATCCGCGTTCACATCTCGTCACTCCGCAAAAAGCTACGCATCGCTTTGGGGTACGACCCGATTCGCAATCGGATTGGAGAGGGCTACGTTATGGAGGATAGCGAATGAAAAGGTTTTCGCTGCAATGGCGCATAACGATTATGACGGCACTGCTCACGTGTGCAGCATGCGTGCTGACAAACTGCCTGGTCGGCTATACGGGCATGCGCTACATGGATGCCATCGGCAGTGACATCTCGGCCCTTAACGCGACCGGCGAAGATTCGCCCCAGGCGTTCGACCCAACGAAAGCGACCCCCGATGACAAGGTCACGATCGTCGTAAACGACGCACAGGAGTCTTTTGGCACGACAACCTGGTACATCACGGCTGGAGTCACACTCCTTGGCGGCGCGCTGGCATACTTTGTGAGCGGCCGTGCACTCAAACCGCTACGGGCTTTTGCCGCCCAGGTAGAGCGCGTGCAGCCTGACAACCTAAGCGAAATCAGACTCAGTGAAGATGTGCCCACCGAGCTACAGCGATGCAGCGCCTCTTTCAACGACATGATCGCCCGTCTTGGCGAAGGGTTCTCTGCGCAGCGTCAGTTTACCGGCAACGCCGCACACGAGCTGCGCACCCCGCTCGCCCTTATGCAAGCACAGATTGAACTATTCATCTCTGAGCACTCCGGTTTGCAACCCGAAACAGCCGAGCTGCTCGGCCTGCTACAAGAACAAACCGAGCGCATGTCTCGAATGACCAAGGTATTACTCGAGATGAGTGAGCTCCGCAGCGTTCCTTGCGAGGACGATGTTGAACTCGGTCCCTTGTCCGAAGAGGTCCTCACCGACCTTGCGCCACTTGCCGAAAATAAGGGCATAGCCCTCAATTGTGCTGGAGACGCTTTAGTAATCGGGAACGATGCGCTCCTCTATCGGCTGGTGTTCAACCTGGTCGAAAACGCCATCCGCTATAGCCGCGCCGACTCGAGCGTTACCGTCTCCATCTGCGACAACGACAGCCACGTGTTCCTGCGAGTCGAGGACCAGGGCCCGGGAATACCCAAGCAGTACCGTGAGAGCATCTTCCAACCGTTCTTTCGCCTGGATAAATCCCGCAGCAGGGCATACGGCGGCGCAGGACTCGGACTAGCGCTTGTTTGGGAGATTGCAGCGCTTCACGGTGGCACGGTAGAGGTCGAAGCAAATTCCGAGAACGGAACCGTGATGCTCGTGACCCTCTCAAAGGGGGCCACCACGTGATCCGACTGTCCAGGAGTCCCACTCGACATTGTGAAACGCGTCCCAAAACTTGGACATGAGAAATGGGAGACAGTTCGCATCTATGCCGAGGACGAAGTCCTGGCGGGGATTCAGGATGCGCAGAGGAAGCTTGCGGCAGAAAACCCCGACAGAATCGTGACCGTCGGCGGCAACTGTATGGTGTCGCCTGCCCTCTTCGATTACCTGCACGGGAAATACGAGAACGTTGGAATCGTCTGGATCTATGCGCATCCGGATGTATCCACGCTGAATGATGGCTACCCCAACGCTCACGCCATGGTACTTGGCAGCCTTTTGGAACAGGGTGCACCGCAACTCGTTTCGCGGATGCGGCATCCGGTGTTTAAGCCGAGCGATGTCCTGCATGTCGGGCTACAGCAGCTCCACGACTATCAGGAAGTTTGCTTAAACAAGCATAGGTGTTGCGGTTTTAGCCGATGTCCTCATGGAGGAAAACGACATGCTGGGTCTGTCTGATTAAAGTCCAACAGTTTCCATGAGGCACCGAGCACGGTAAAAGCTAAAGACCCGGGAGACCCCAAACTGTCAACCATCTTTACGGGTGCAAGGGAAACGGGCAAGACAGCCCCCTCTCGCTCCTATCCGAAACGGCGCTTGAACACGGCTGGATTGCAGCGAATGTCTCCGCCATGCCCGGCATGCTCGAAGATATCATCGAGCACACAAAGGAGGCCGCAGGCCGTTACCTCTCGCAGCCCCATACACGCGTGAGCGGAGTTCAAGTTGGGCAGCGGGGCGGTTTAGCGCGCCAATATAATCAAATCGTGCACTTCCATAGCCTCTCGTCTACGTGGTGTACCGTCGTCTCCCCTTTTATCAGAGTTGGGCGATTTTCAGGCACCCGAGCTGAACTCAAATTGAACTCAACGATGCCTTATCGGTCGAGGGCGTCCTAGCGAGAATATACAGAGGCGCACATTTCGCAGGGAACCTCCCATTCGTTATCATATCGGGATGCTGTCAAGGCAGCGTCAATGCGTTCGACCTACACCTTCTCGCTTTTCGAGGCCTCGTCTGCAGGACCATCGGAATCGATACGGAATCGATCGGCATACCATTCATCCGAAGCAATCACCTTATGGAGCATCTGGAGATGCAGGTCGACATAGTGGCAGAACGCCTTGCCGCATTCCACGAGAGGCGCATTGTTTCTCTCGTTGGGCTCGGCTCCAAAATTAAACTCGACCTCATAGCCCTCCCCAGGCACACCCATGCTCGGCAGAATATCAATGGAGAAGTGGACGAATCCAGACGTCACCTTGTATACATCTTTTACCTTTGGATCGAACTTCTCGAGTAAGTCTTGAAGTCTTCCATCGAACATCTTCTCACCCGAGAAATCTTTCAGCTTGTTCACAGGCACACCTTGAAACACCTGCTTGAGAAAGTCATCCTGGTCTTCGGCGGCGAATAATGCGAATGTCCGCAGGCAGACTCCAACCTGTGCGCGGAGAAGCTGGGCGACGCAAACAAGATTCCTCGACTCGAGCATGGAGATGAATCCGTCTATCAGTCTCATCGCATACTCAGAGGAGGATGCCAGATATAGATCCCATTGGGTAAAGTCGCCGTTCATGAAGGGAATCACTGCATTGCGCTCGGCGACTCTCAAGGCACTCAGGCTTTGTTCTATTTTCTCAGCTTCTTGTTTGAACTGTTCGCTATCCAAAATGCCCCCAAATGCCGGCTTCTCAACAAATCAAAAAAGCAAGAGAGACAGAGATTAGGTTCCTGCTCCACTGAACCCACGCTTCCAGTCGAGACACTCCTCCTCGAAGATCTCCCCAGAGTCCCGCCTCTCGCGCCCCTCACGGAACTGTCCATATCAGTGTAGCCAATCCAAGCACAGCCCCACCGCACGGCCCAGTCGCTTCCGGTCCTGCGTGGCCCCGTGAAGGCGGAAGGGCGTGGTTGTCGTCATCGCGTTCCTTTCTCCTCGTACCTTTTTGGGCATGCGTCACGGGCCCCCGCGCGGCGCTGAGAGCGAATCGGCGCAGGCTTGGGGCCAGTTGCGTAGAGGTTGAGGTTCGGGTTTCGCCGGCTTACGCAGCTTGGCGGGCAGAGCGCCCGGGCTCGCTGCGCCTAGGGCGCGGCGGGATCCGCGACGCCGGAGGTGTCGATCTCGCCCAGATTGGCGAGCTGCTCGATGAGGGGGAGGCCCATCGGGTCGTCCACCTCGACGCCGCCGAGCACGATGGTGCTGTCGCGTGTGTCTATATGGGTTGTGAACACGGCCGGGTCGAAACCCGAAGCGATAAAGCCAATGCCCGCGAGGACAACACCCGCGGCAACGAGCCCGCCCGCCACGGCGAGGTAGATCTTCTTCGCACTGGTCATGGTACTCACTCCTTTCTACGCCGCGAGATGCGCGGCAGCGCCGCCCTTCTCGCCCTTACCCTTCCAGAAGGGCGAGGCGGCCTTCCTCGCCCAGAGCGCCGAGAGGCGCGCAATTTGTTTTGAGGCGGCCCAAGCGCCAGCACCAACGAAGAGCGCCACGCCGACGAGGCCGAGCCCCACGCCCGCCG
>UMGD01041143.1_pt1 | contig 16787 bp, 10 predicted proteins | sample 1965201 | NCBI WGS metagenome assembly UMGD01 (sample SAMEA4836066, study PRJEB28245) | human gut metagenome | biome: gut microbiome; material: fecal sample | place: Denmark | collected 2008 | reverse complement strand
GTAGGTACCGGCTTCCGTGAACTGGATGCATCCGCCGTAGTTGTTCAAATCGCCGGAGACATACCGGTTAATGTCCACGCTCTGTCCATCCTTCTTCAGGGACCAGTTAATGGGGAGCGTATTGTTGTTGCCCAGCGTCAGGACTTCAGCCTCGTGGCCCACATAGACTTCCGTCTCGGTGATGGACACACTGAGCTCCTGCTCAGCCAGAACTTCAATGCTGGGTCCATCGAAGGAGAACACCCGGCCGGTGGCATCTGTGACCTCGCAGCCGATCGTATAGGTGCCAGCATGCTTGATGCGGATGTCGCCAGGCTCGGCGGTCAGACCGCCAGCCACATAAGTGCTCCAGGCCTGCCGCACGCCGTAGGTGTCGGCGATGAACCAGCTGATGGAGGTACCTTCAATGCCAGAAACATTGGAGGACTTCACAGGCACCAAAAACTCAGTGTCCGTATGGGCGTAGCTGGGAAGCGTCCAGTTGACTTGCGGGATCGGGTAGACGGTGAATTCCTGCTCATAGGAGTAGGCTCGGCCGCCGCCGTCCGTGAAGACAGCCTTCAGCTTGTAGTCGCCCGTCTGCCGGAACTGGAGCTTGCTGCCCTCGGCGCTCAGGTCGCCGGACATCACCGTGGAGGGCTGGATGACCTCGCCGTTGCGAGTCAGCGTCCAGTACAGCGCGTTGCTACCCAGTTCCCTGAAATCAGTGGTCAGGTCGACCTCAGTGTCCGTGTGGAACGAAGCAGGCAGATAGAAACCAGCCTGGCCCACCGGGTAGACCTGGATACTGCTGGAGGCGGTCGTCTCACGGCCCAGTTCGTCAGTGGTCTTTGCGATAAAGGTATAGAGGCCAGGTTCAGTAACGAACCCATGGCCGCCGTCGGCTCCCAGCTCAAACTTGGGTGCCACTTCCTTGCCATCCTTTAGGACAGCCCAATAAATGTTCTGCCCATCCCAGTTTGCCTTGTCCAAAGTGACATCCAGAGCCTCGTCCGTGTGGCCGGTGGCTTCGGTGGTGACCGTCAGCCCGATCACCGGGTAGATCTGCACCATCTGAGAGCAGCTGTACTCGCGGCCCAGCTCATCTTCAGCCGTGGCAATCAGCGTGTAGGCGCCCACATCCGTAAACCGGATATTGCCGCCCTTGTTGTTCAGGGAACCAAACACATAGTCCTTCATCTCAGCGGGGACGCCATCCTTGGACAAGGTCCAGGTGACATTCTGATCCGCCAGATCGGAGGACAGCAGGTCTACAGGGATGCCGGAGTCAGTCCAGGCAGTCGCCGGGAGCGTGAAGCTCAGTCCGGCGATCGGATAGACCTTGACAGACCTGGTCGCCGAGGTAAACACGCGGCCGGTGGCGTCCATCACGGAAGCCGTGATGTCATAGACACCGGCCTGGTCGATCTGGATGGAGCCTCCACTGCCGGTCAGGCTGCCAGTATAGCTGGTGGCCGTATCCGGGTCGTTGGAGGGCGTGACCTTCCAGGTGACAGGTAGGTCAGTGTTCGTGTTCAGGGTAACTTCGGCGTATTCGTCCATATGGACAGCCGCCGTGGTATTCAGGTCCAGAGTCAGGACCGGGAACACCTGAATGGCCTGGTCGTAGGTGAAGGTGCGACCAAGCTCGTCGGTCACGGTAGCCGTGAGGACATTGGCGCCAGGCTTGGTGAACTTCACGCTGCCGCCGTCATTGGTCAGGGCTCCATCCACGCCAGAAGCCAGCGGGGTAGGTTCCCCATCCACAGTCAGGGACCAGACGATCTGGTTCTCACGCAGATTTTCGGATGTCATCTTGACCACGACCGTCTCATCCGGGTGAGAGAACTCAGGCAGCTTGAAGGACAACTGGACTGTATTCCAAACCAGTATGTTGGTCCTGGCAAAGAATTCGCGTCCAAGCTCATCCGTCACAGAAGCGGAAATAAAATGGGTGCCAGGTTCGGTGAAGTTTAAGGTGCCGCCGTCATTTCCGAGCATATTGGGAACCTCCGCGCCCGTCTCCGATATCACGGACCACTTCACCGTCAGGCCGCCCAGGTCCGGTGCGTCCAGACCAATTGTCGCAGCCTGGTCGAAGTGGATGTTCTGAGGGGCATCGATGCTCAATGTGATGACCGGGTAGACCTTGAGTGAAACACTCTCTGTGTACTCACGGCCCAGTTCATCGGTCACGGTGGCGGTCAGCGTATAGTCGCCGTCGCCCATCTCGTCGAAATCAAGCTCGCCACCGTCATCGTTGAGCACTACTGGAACCTCGACTCCATCGCGCTCCAGTTTCCAGGAGACGCTTGCAGGGGCACCATTCCCAACTGTCAGGGTGATTTTGGCATCCTCATCCTCGTGGAGTCTGGTCACTTCGATAAGAGCATCTGCCGCATCTGGCTCATCAATCCGGTCTGCTGAGAGGGATAGATCCAGGTCTTCGATGACGCGGACCAAGACTTCCTCGGACTCATACTCGCGGCCAGCCTTGTCGCTGGTCTTGGCAATGAAGGAGTACTCGCCATTTTCAATGAAGCTGATCTCCGAGATGTTCGACAGGTCGAGCCCTTCATACACGGCCTCATCCTTCTTGACTTCCCAGGTGATGGCCTGGTCTTTGGTGGCATTCTTGGTATCCAGGCTCAGGTTCAGCTTTTCGTCCAGGTGGAGACCAGCCTTGTCAGCCGAAGCAGTGAGCTCGATGACGGGCAGAACCTCGACGGAAGCCTGTTCGGTGAACTCCCGGCCCAGCCGGTCGGTCACCGTTGCCTGAATATTGTAGACTCCAGGGATGTCGATCTGGATATTGCCACCGTCATCGTTCAGGTTCCCCCGATAGGTAACAACACCCTGCTCATTGGTCACTTCCCAGGAGACAGGGTAGGAATCATAACCAGCCATCTCTACAAGGAACGCCTGGTCGGTCCAGCCGTACTGAGCAACGATCAGGCTGGGATCCAGCAGGCCTTCGATGGTGATTGACTCCACATTAGAGATGAAGACGCGGCCAGAAGCGTCGGTAACCGACGCTTGTAGCTGGTACTGTCCAACAGTAGGGATCAGCAGCTCGCCGCCAGTAGCGCCAAGCTGACTGTTTGTCACAGAGCCCCAAACCAGCTCGCTGCCGTCCTGGGACAGTGTCCACTGGACGGGCAGGCCTGCATCGTTGGCGGTGACAGTGGCGGCCACATCAATGTGTGTCTCGCCGGGGTCAATGCTAATGTCCAGAGAGATGACCGGCAGGATGGTAATTGTCTGGGTCTCCTTATAGATCTTCCCGGCTGCATCCGTATAGGAGGCAGTCAGGGTATAGGTCCCAGTTTCGGGGAGGGCCAGAGAGCCGCCCTCATTGTTGAAGCCGTCCGGCATCTCATAGGGCTGATCGTCCTTCGTCATGCTCCAGCTGACATTCCCTCCCTCACCATTCTCGAACAGCAGTTTCACTGGAGTCGTCGAATCAGTGTGGGCATATTGGGGGAGGGAGAAACCAAGGTCGGCCACAGGGATGACCTTGACGGTCTGTTCGCAGGTATCCGTGTTGCTCCCGTTCTTGGCCACCCCCTTGAGAATATAGGTGCCAGACTCCAAGAATGACAGCTCGCCGCCATCCTTGGTGAAGCCAGGCAGCTCCTTGGCAGTCCCATTCAGGGTCAGAGACCATTCCACCGAGTCTGTGTTGGTCAGGGTCGTCTTTACAGTGGTGGTATCCCCGACATAGAGGATGCTGGGGAGGGTGAATTCAATGTCGGGTTGCTTCACAACGATGGGCCGGCTGCCGCCGCCTCCTCCGCCTCCTCCGGTAGGCCTGTTGGGGGTTGTGGGCTTCTTGTTCGTCCATATGACCTCATTGTTGGGGTTCATCGAACCAGGGTAGGTGACCTGGCAGTCCTTTTTGGAGATCTCAGTCGCCTTCTCATCGAAGATGACCTGTACATCTCCATCGTTTCGGGGCGTGACAACGCCCGCAATATCGGACTTGCCTTCCACATGGATCTTAGACCCACCCCAGACGACCAGGTTGCCCTTGACCGTCACATCCTCCAAGGTCAGCTCCTGCTCAGCAAGGCTGTTGGCGATGATGAGGTCGCCATTGAACACGGCATCGCGGATATCCACATCGCCGCGGACCAGTACAATGTCGTCGTACTCGCCCGTCAGAGTGCCCCGCTCATGGATATGACCGAAGATCCTGGCAAGGATCTGCGCCATCTGAGCACGGGTGATGTTGTCCTTGGGACCGAGCGCGCCGTTCGGATAACCGGCGACAAACTCCCTCTCTACCATACGGCAGATATCGGCGTAGGCCCAGGAACCGACGAGGCCGGCGTCCGAGAATTTGGACAAGTCCTCATCGTACTCCATCATCAGACAGAGTGCGCGGGCGATCACGACGATCGCCTGCTCGCGGGTAATGTGGTCGTTCGGCCGCATGATGTTGCCATCATAGCCAGCCAGGGTGCCCATCTGAACTGCTTGCGCAATGTAGTCGTAGTACCAGCTGCCCATCGCCACATCCGTGAATGCAGAGATGTCGGCGCCCTTGTAGGCGCCGTAAAGCCGGTCAATCATAGTTGCCATCTGTGCCCGGGTGAGAAAACCGTCTGGAGACATCGTGTCTTCACTGGTTCCCGTCATGACTCCATTTTCGACAGCCCAATCCAGGGCGTTATACGCCCAGTGGCCATCGACATCCTTAAAGTCTCTGATGTTGGCGGCGAGGGCGCCGATGGGAAGCGAGTTGACCATCAGCACCCCTGCAAGAAGCAAGGGCCCGCACCGTCTCAGTTTGGAATGGATCTCAAGGCTCATATATCAGTCCTCCTTAATCCTCCTTGTTTTGTATTTTTGCCTTTGATTTATACATTGCGGCTGGCATTCCTTTGGGCATGTTTAGATATTATGTACTATGCAATTTATCCATTGACACTACAAAATCCGGACAGTTTCATGCTAAGAGTATTCAAAATCCGTTACAAAGGGGCTCGCATGGAAACCCACTCTGTGAGAGGTGGGAGCAGGCAGCGACTTGTTTCGTTATCTAGGAGCTATGAGGTCTGTCCGCTTATGCTAGCTATAGAATAGGACGCGAAACAGTTTCGCCTAAAGTGAGACTGCTAGAGATAGCTGGCAGACGGGCCATATACGAAAAAACAGCATATTAGCAGCAAAAAACAACTATTCCAATATTTTCCTTTAGAAAAGACGAAAAATCCCAAGCCCAGAGTGGTTTGGGTAAGAGAGGGTTTTTGAAGTTGTCGGACAATCCTCATTCCAAGGATTTAATCGGCATCACGAAAAATGCAGCTTCTGGACTCTTGGAAGCTGATTCCTTTTGCCTGCACGGCAAAGTTCTATCATCTTTTTTAACGAAGAAATCTGGTGGGGCTGTTTGCTTTTCCAGATGGCATCGTTGTAGGCCGGCTCCTTTCGGAGCCTATCTATGGTTCGTGAGACCTGACGACAACAAAACGAAACGCCTTCCCCCGGAGGGAAGGCGTTTTTGATGGGGCTTAGTCCCTGAATTCTTCCTCGGGCAGATCCCCGTCGTCGGCGTCTGCGCCAACGGCGGCGAACTCATCGCCGAGGGTTCTCGACTCTTCCTCAAGAGTAGTTTTGACCGGTTCTTCTTTCTGGGGAACAGCCTGGCCTTCAGCCTGCTCCGCAGAGGCCTTCGAACCCTTACCACCCTTGGCGTTGGCAACCAGCCGATCGATGTCGTCCTTGTAGACGACAAGCTGGCTGGCGGCCAGGCCGAGGCCGATGAGGAAACCACCGTGAGAAGCCCCCCAGTAGTAGAGGGTTTCGAACACGATAGCTCCGCCCAGTACGGCCGCAAAGCCCAGAGTGCAGGAAATCAGAGTCCGCTTGATGAACTTCATCTTACGAATACTCTGCCCCATTCTTCGGACGATCTTTTTAATACCCTTGAACATTTGCAATTCCTCCTTCTGAATTTAGGCCCGCTCTCTCTCGGGCACCGGCTCGCTTTTCTCCTTATCAGATCCAGCGAGTCTCACGATATCTCCGTAATGCACGGCGGTCGAGACGACAGCCATGGAAATTACGAAGATGGGGACCCTCATCCCCACGAACCCCATCATGGCTTTCATGATTCCGGAAATAGCCCAGAGAACCACGAATGCGCCGATGACGGACGCGATTCCAGAGACAGACCGCTGAAGTCCGCCTCCGTTCTTGCCTCCCTTTCCTGTACAGATACCTATCAAAATAGCTGTAGGAATAACGCACCACAAAGTGTAGTTCGTCACTAGGGCGTACACAAATCCAAAGATTCCTGTTAACACCCCAACCAGGACATAGGTCAAGGCCGTGGAGATCGCTCCAATCACAAGGATTCGGAGCAGAATTGGCAGCTTGCGGATACTGCCATTGATGAGGGTAAGGCACGACATACAATTGCCTCCTTATGTATTTTTTTTGTCCCCATTGTGCATTTTGGCAAGCACGGCCTATATAATCACCCAAAGCGGATGGAATACACAATTCTATGCATACGCGCTGAAAACAATTCTAGCCAAAAACTGTCCCAAGAAGGAAAGATCGAGCAAATTGCTGTACCAAACAGTGAAGTACATCAGGCGGCTAACATAGAACGCAAGATAGCTCACGAGGCACGGAAAGGCTCCGTGAAGAGCCGAATGCAACAAGAACCCAGTGGCAAAAGGAGAAACCTTTTGCCACATTCTTTGGCTTAAAATACTTGTCCATGCACTTGCCTCAGATTTTATTTTTTTTGCACAAAAAGCCCCGAGAGCTTTCGCTCTCAGGGCTAATACAGGAATTCTGGCATACAGGTGAGGAATAGCTCACCCTAAACAGATTGTCCGCCGCTCACCCGTAGCTAAAGCAAGGGGCTTGTGGCTTTCGGAGAAAGTCATGTGGCGCGGCGACCTTGGTCACGATGAAGAGCCATGAGCAGCTGATTCTGCGCTTCCTCACAGGATTCGGCTGGCGGCAAATGGAACAGGTAGTCCAGTGCGTCGTTCCATCCACTCAGCGATTCGGTATCCGGCTTCATCCACATCACCGAATGCGAAATCCAGATCGGATCTTCCTTTGCCACAGTAGGGAGTTCCCCGACTTGGCAGCCAGTTTTGTACGCCAGGAAATCCAACAGAGACATTTCGATAACCATCGTATTCCAAGAGGAGAACAACATCTCCTCCAGACACCTCCCAAAAACATACTTGTTGCTGCGAACGACGGAGCAAAATATTTTTTGAACACCAACGCTTGTAGCAATGACACCCAGATGTCCCATCAGCACTATATCTTGGGCTTAACTGCTATCATATCACAAACCAGAATCATACAACACCGAAGATGCACAAACCTAGTTTGTGCCAAATTCCAGTTCCTGCCGCAAGCCAGGACCACACAGCAGGAAAGGAGAGGCTATATCCGGACACCCAGCTTATGCCATTTCCTAATCCGACTATGACCTGGTTATTCACAACAACAGACTTCTTAAAAGTTGGCTCAATACAGAAAATTCTGATCGTTGCTGGTGCCAGAGAAAAATCCTGCAAAAGAAGGGATGGAAAACATGAGTCGGCTCAAGATACTCTCCCGCGTAATAGTGCCGAAACCGCGGGAGTCGTAGGAGTTATCCCGGTTGTCGCCCATAACAAAATACTCACCCTCTGGAACAATAATCTCAGGCATATCCCGGTACATAGTATTGGCAGGGTCAGTGTTGAACACAACATAGGGCTCATCCAAAGCCTCATCGTTGACATAAACAACTCCATCGGCCAAAGATACGGTATCGCCGGGCAGACCAATGACTCGCTTCTCATAGTAGACTTTGCCGCCCGTCAAAATAGACGCCTGCTCGGTTGGATTCTCAGGGTTAAACAGCACAATGTCGCCTCGCTCAATGTCGGACACGACAGGACCGTAGAGGGCTAAGTCTCCGACAGACAGAGTGGGAACCATTGACGAAGACGCCGTATAGGCAAACTTGAAGTTGGGCCGCAAAATACCGAAGATGACAACAAGCAGCAGGGCAGTCGCTGCCATCATGGCATACCATAGCTTGGTCTGTGCTTTGTCCAGATTAGCCCAGGTGTACTTGTTTTCAATAACATCATTGCCTTGTTTGACAACGACAAACTCATTCATATCAACATTCTTTTTCATAGCCAATCTTTTCCCTCCTGTAGGTTTCGTCCTTTGGACTCTTTTTCCTTTCATGAAAATTTGGCCGTTTTGCACGACCGGCCTCCTTCCAATGTTGTCAAAAACAATCAGCGAAGCTGTAAAAGAAGAGAACGCATTACGCGGGATGCAATAATAAACTGCAGGCTCATTGCAGCAAAAACAATCAGCATCGCATGGATGCCGAAGAAGATATGGGTCAGGAAAATGGCTGCAAGAAACCAGGCCTCCGCCCGGGGACGCAGGTCGGCGCCAAAAGCCTCGAAGATGATCGCCAAAAAGGGCACGCCATCTGCCTTGACGATAGAACGCTCAACATAGAAAATGAAGAGCCAAACAGCCAACATGCCAAAAGTAAGCTCCATGGTTTTATACCTCCTGTTAAGATGGGCCCTTTGCCTTGGGCCGCAAAGCAACTACAGTGAAGCTCATCTGCATAAATAGCCAAAAGGCCATGATAAGCATAGGAACAAAGCCATACATACAATGCATGGCAAACAAGATGGCCATCACGATGCCATCGAAAAGAATGGAAAGGTGCATGTGTTCTGACTGGAACAACAGGGAGATGAGCATCTTCCCATCTTCCATTGCTCCGAAGACATTGCAGCCGGCAAAGAATACCCAGCAAATGAAACCCAATACGCCGATCTCCATGGTTAAGCCTCCTTTACGAACGAACCGTATCTTGACGGCACAGATAATTTCTTGTCTTTCACTATTATTATATGCACTTCTCCGTTTTAATATTTCCGGAGGACTCACGGACCAAACATCGGCTCCGATAGGAGCCAGCCCGCGGAAGAGGCCACCTGTAAAAGCAACTCTTCATGCATTTTTCTCCGGTAAGAAAGATGCCATCATGGAACCGAACAAATCGGCCCAAAACAACAGCACAATCCGTAGGAATCGGCCATGCATATAATATGCAGACGATTTGCATAGAATAGAGATAAGAAAGGAGGCGTTTGGATTGAGTGACCTCAAATTCAGCTTGGATGCAGAAGATACATCCTTACTTGCCCAATATGCCATTGGGGCTTCCTTGAGCTCGGAAGTCCGTGTTGTCCGCAACATTTACCGGAACAACGAGAATGGTTACAGTATCTACGATGCAGAGGATACTAGCTACCGGCTGCTGAAGCTCAGCGGCTATTTCCCAACGCCCCTGCGCCTAGATGGGTACTACAGGGTCCGTGGGATCATCAAGAAAGGCAAATATGGCCGCACCCTGCAGGTGGATGACTACAAGAGTGCGTTGCCGGAGGATCAAGATTCGGTCATCACGGTCCTGCGCACTCTCCCTGGCCTGGATACCCGGGCGCCGGATATCTACCGAGCATTGGGACCTCAAGCTCTTGGACTAATCATGGACTCGCCCGAGATAGTCGCCAAGAAGATCCCGGGAGTCGGCGTAAGTACGGCCATCCGCTGGCAGCAGGCGCTGAAAGGTTTCCGGGAGGACGATGTGGTGCTGAAGACGCTTCAGGAATACCAGATCCCTGCCTCCGACGCCAGCCGGTTGTTGGAGAAATACCCGGATATCATCCAGCGGCTGAAGACGAGCCCCTACTTCTTGGCTGATGAGATCAATGGATTTGGCTTCCTCAAGTGTGATAAGATTGCCCTGGAGAATGGTTACCCGCCCGATGGCCTGGAGCGGTTGGAGCAGGCGATGCTCTATGTCTTGCAGCAAGACTGCTGGAGATATGGCAACTGCTATATGCAAAGCAAGCTGTTCTCTGAGCAGGTGAGCCGGTTGGTCGATATTGAACTGGACTATAAATCGGCTATGGCAATTGTCCGAGGTGAAGCAGAGCCACCGCCTGGCGTTGACAAGCAGGCGCTCGCCAATGCCTTGGCTTCCAGGCGAGTCCACGCGGGACACGGGTTCCGGTTTCCAGTGTCCAAAATCCCCAGCAGCGCCCTGAAGATGGCCCTAGGCGCCCTGCGTAGTTCCAGCCGTATCATTGTGGATGAGGATCGGGTCTACTTGGGGTATCTCCACCAGGCCGAGTCAATGACAGCCCGTTGCCTGCGAACGATGGCCGCATCTGAATATGGGAATTTCCCGGATGCGGAGGAGGTTCTGAATCAGGTTTGCGTAGCGGACGGCATCATTCTGGAGGAAAAACAGCGGGAAGCTGTTCTCCGGGCCTGCGCCCACCGGGGTGGAGTTCTGGTGCTGAATGGCCGCGCCGGCTGTGGTAAAACATTTGCCTTGAATATCATTATAAAAGTCCTGCGTGAGCTTTACAAGCGGCAAGGACTGTCTTTTGAGGCTCAGGTCATGGCTCCTACCGGACAGGCTGCACAGGTGGCCCACAAGGCCACAGGGTTGCCTACCAGTACCATCCACCGAGCCCTGCATATCGTTGTTGACAAAAACATGGAGACTGACACGCTGATCACCTGTGACTGTGTGGTTATCGACGAGTTCTCCATGGTCGGTATCAATTTGGCATCCATTTTACTCTCTTCTATTGCCGGCGGCACCAAGACGATTATTATGGGCGACTTCCACCAGCTGCCCAGTATTGACCCTGGCAATGTACTCAAGGACATCATTGAGTCGGGGACCATCCCAGTGGTCACCCTGAATGTGGTCAAGCGTCAAGGAGCTGGCTCCGGCGTCCTTTATAACGCCAACGCAATCCTGGATGGCAACCCCATCAAATCTATGAAGGTCAATGATAAGGGTGTCAAGGATAATGCTTATATTTTCAAGAGCGATGATCCGACGGCCGCCCGGAATGCCGTCGTCTCGATGGTAGCTGCCATGGGTAAACGCGGGTACCGCCTGCAGGACATCCAGGTTCTATGCCCACAGAAGCAGACTGATGTAGGTGTATATGCTCTGAACTATGCCCTGCAGGCCGCGTTCAACCCGCCAGCTGAAAGCAAGGTTGAAGTCTTCAGCCAACGGGTGACCATTCACGATGAGAATGGCGAGCTGAAGACAGTGAGCCTGATGCTCCGGGAGGGTGACAAGGTTGTCAACACCGCCAACAACTATGAGATGAAGTTCTTTACCTGGCAGAAGGGAGTTGGCTTTTCCGAAGACTTCAGCCGCAAGGGCATCGTGAACGGGGAGATGGGCCGGGTGGCTAAGATCATGAAGGTAAAGGACGGAAAGACAGTAAGGCAGCGAGTCTATGTGCAGGTATCCAGCGGCCAGTTTGTGATGTATGAGGATAACTGGGACGATCTGACGCTGGCCTATGCTATGACCATCCACAGGGCGCAGGGCAGCCAGTGGCCCATCGTCATTGCGCCTATCATGTCCTGCAACCGCACGATGCTCAACCGGCAGATCCTGTACACACTCTACACCCGTGCGCAGGACTCGACCGTGTTGTATGGAACACAGGGCTCTATCCAATATGCTATCGACAATACTCATTCGGCCAAGCGGAACACCTGGCTTCAGGAGCGGCTCCGCAGGGCTTGAACGAAAAATTGACCCCACCTCCGATGGATATACTCCGGGAGGTGGGGTTCTTCTTTTGCCGTTTTGGGACTGGTAGTCCGAGTCTTTTCTAACGGAAAAGAGGCGGAGATCCTTTCTCCTGCCAGAGGATGTAACACGGGCCGGCCTCCGTTCCGGGGCCTATGTCGGGTCCGTGAGACCTGCTTCGCCGGTGGCTACGATGGCGCCATCGTCCGGCGTCAGGGTCTCAGCGGGCGGAGTAACGATCTGCGGCAGGGGAGGGAGCGGCTCGATCGTATCCACGGGGACACCCAGTTCCGGGAATCCCTTCTGGACGAGGTCGTTGAGCCGGACCATGATGGTGGCGGCCTGAGCGCGGTTCATCAGCATGTCGCCGGCAAAGGTGCCTAGCTCATCAGTGCCGACGAGCAGCCCGGCAACCTTAGCGGCCGCAACGGCGCCCTGGTACCGCCGAGGGATTGACTCCCAGTCAGCCGTACTGCTGGCGGCGGCGCTCAGGTTGGGGGAGATGTTGGCACCGGTTGCCCTCATGGCATTGGCCAAGATCTGTGCCATCTCATAGCGGGATACCGGCTGACTCACAACCTCCTGGCTGTTATGCTGCGTGCGGATGTCGACGCCCACATACAGGCCCAGATCATTAGCGACCGTGCAGGCAGCCTTGAACCAGGGGTCGCCTTCAGCAGTCTCCACCGCCTCCAGCTTCTCAGCAAAGAAGGCCCGGGTGAGCATCTGGGACAGGGCAGCGTAGGTGACATTGTCGGCAGGGCCAAACAGACCGCCGCCATAGCCGGCGATCCAGCCATTGGACGCAGCCTGAGAGATGTAGCTGTGTGCCCAGTGGGGCTCTGGGACATCGTCAAATACGGGGGTGGTGGCCGCCAAGGCCGGAGTCGAGCAGCTCAGGAGAGTCACAATGGATATGAGACCGGCAGCCAGGGTTCTGGTTAGAGCTTTCACTAGAATTCCTCCTTGTCGAAGATGGATTACTGAACTATTTATATTATATGCAGATTGAAACGAACATATTTGTAAGAAAAATAAAACACAAGCCCTGGGGCGAACCCAGGGCTTTCCCAACTGGCTGTTAAGCCTCGACCTTTTCGAATGTGGCCACCGTGGCCAGGAAATCAGCCGTACTGAGACGGCTCTTGGATGCCGCGATGAGAAGGGGGAGGCTCCCCTCCAGGTACAGTTCAACGCAGGTATCGATCCGCGCCTTTTGCTCTGCTGCCCTGTGGACATCCTTTAGCAAATTTTCGAGTGTCATGACAACGCCTCCTGTTTGGAATTCTTCTATTTATATTATACCAAAGCCTGGGACTGGCGGCAACTGGAGCTGGCAATTTTCGGCAAACCTTTCCGATGGTTGGCGAAGTCTGGTTTCGGTGATTGGTGGCGGCGTACCCGCATAGAATGGGTTACTTCTGATTTGCATACTATGTTCTTAGACCCCAATTGCGGAGATAAACAAATCAGAAGTACATGCAATTTAGAAAAGGAGGAAACATATGCGAGTCAAATTCAAGACTCAGCAGGAACCGGGGACCCACCTGCACATCTGCAGGAACGGCACCAACTGGACCCTGCAGAGTGCGGGCGGAACCATCGAACAGGTTGTATTCAACGACCGTGGCCTTGGCCTCGATAAGTACCGTGTCATCGTCCAGGAGGATGGGCGTTCAGCCATGGTGATCCGCTTTGCGGACCTCCACCGGCACAGCGACTACTCTCTGATGGACGGCATGACCACTGTACCTGAGATGGTCAAGCATACTGAGTATGCTGGCGCTCTGACCGACCATGGCAATATGTACGGGTTCCTGGAGCACTACAAGGCCATGAAGAAGGCCGGTAAAAAGCCGATCCTCGGCTTTGAGGCCTATCAGGAGAGCCTGACCGGCGATCTGGATGGGGCACACCTAATCCTGCTGGCCAAGAACTTCAGGGGGTATCAAAATCTGCTGAAGTTGACTTCCGAGGCGTTCGACCACTTCTACCGTAAGCCCCATGTGACATGGGCAATGCTGGAGAAGTACCATGAGGGCGTCATCGCAACCTCTGCGTGTCTGGGCGGCATCATCCCCCATGCACTGGAGGAGGGGCAGGACGACACTGCTGAGTATGCGCTCAAGCAGCTGCTCAAGATTTTCGGGGAGGATTTCTACCTGGAGATTCAGCGTCACGGCATCAGGGGCGAGTCTCTGGTTAACCAGAAACTCATTGCCCTGGGCGCGAAGTATGGCATCCCAGTGATTGCCACCACCGACGCCCACTATCCCACTAAAGAGGACAAGGCTGCCCACGAGATCGAACTGTGTGCCCAGACCAAGAAGACGATGGCCGAGCCACATTTCGCCTTTGAGGGAACCGGCTATCATCTGCACACCTCTGAGGAGATGGAAGAACTGTTCTCTGACATTCCAGAGGTACTGGATAATACCCTGAAATTGGCTGACAAATGTGATGTGGAGCTCAAGTTGGGGGATGTGAATCTGCCATACTACGAGATCCCTGCAGGGTTCTCCACGCCAATGGACTACTTCCGGCACCTGTGTGAGGAAGGCTTTCAGAATCGTTTCGCAGGAAAACCTCAACTGACCGACCCTGTGTACAAGGAGAGATTCGACTATGAAATGGCGATGATTGAGCAGATGGGCTTTGCCTCCTACTTCATCATTGTTTGGGACTTCATCAACTTCGCACGCAAAAACAATATCTATGTCGGGCCCGGCCGTGGCTCTGCCGCCGGCAGCTTGCTGGCGTACTGCATCGGCATCACCGACATGGATCCAATCCGGTTCAACCTGCTCTTCGAGCGGTTTCTGAACCCTGAGCGAGTTTCCTGGCCAGATATTGACACAGATATAGAGCATTCTGGCCGTGCCAAGGTTATCGACTACATCACGAAGAAGTATGGCGCCGAGAGTGTCTGCCGTATCGTGACTTTCGGGACTATGGCTGCAAAGATGGTGCTCAAGGATGTGGCCCGTGTTCTGGGCTACCCGACCGGTTGGGCTAACTCTTTGGCCAAGCTGGTACCGGATGACCCCAAAATGACGCTGGTCAAGGCTCTGGACAAGAACCCGGAATTGGCCGCGAGGGCCAAAAATGACCCAGATGTGGCAAGGGTAATGGAAGTTGCAATCAAGCTGGAAGGAAACAAGAGGCATGCATCTCAGCATGCTTGCGGTTTGGTCATCAGCCCAGGTAAGATCACAGACTACCTCCCAACCTCTCTGGAAAAGGATAAGGAAACCGGCGAGCGGAGTCTAACCGCCCAGGTCACCATGACTGAGGTGGAAGACCTGTCGCTTATCAAGATGGACCTGCTGGGACTGAAAAACCTGACAGCCATTCATGAGGTCATCGATACTGTTAAGAGGACTCGCAGCATCGACACTACTTATGAGGACTTGCCGCTGGATGACCGAGAAACCTACAAGATGCTTTCCAAGGGAATCACTGGTGGCGTGTTCCAGTTGGAAGGCGGCGGCATGACCAACAATGTTATCATCCCTATGTTTGATGATATCGACAGCCTGCCTGAGTCTCGGCTGCACGAGTGTTTCGAGCGACTTATCGCTGCTGTGGCACTCTACCGGCCCGGGCCCATGGACTATATCCCGAACTACCTGGAGGGGATGCGGGATACGACTTCTATCCACTATCTTGTGCCAGAATTGGAAGCCATTTTGCGACCCACCTATGGAGTCATTGTATATCAGGAACAGGTTATGCAGATTGTGCAGAAGCTGGCTGGTTACTCGCTCGGAAGAGCCGATGTGGTCCGCAAGGGCATGGCAAAGAAAAAGCGTAATATTCTGGATGCTGAAAAGCTCGTGTTTATCCATGGTAACAAAGAAGCCTATGAATCCGGCAAAGACAAAAACTATGCGCCTGGCTGTGTTGCCAACGGTATCCCTGAAGCGATTGCTGAGGAGATCTGGGCGCAAATGGATAAATTCGCCAGTTATGCTTTCAACAGATCCCATGCAGCTTGCTATGCCTGGCTGGCCAGCATCACGGCCTACATGTCCTGCCACTGGACAGCTGAGTTCTATTGTGCGATGATGAACGCCTTCGAGGATGTGGGCGACAAGGTAAAAGGCTACATGGCCCTGGCAGTCCGCCGCGGTATCAAGATTCTACCCCCGGACATCAACAAGTCTTCTGACCGCTGCATGGTTGAGGATGGCTGCATCCGGCTGGGGTTCCATAACCTGGCCTATCTGGATAAGTTCAGCCATCTGATTGCCAAGGAGAAGACCGACAAGGGCCAGTTCGAGGATTTCCAGGATTTCTATGAGCGGATGACCGACCTCGGTAAGAAACCCAGCAAGAATGTTCTGGAGTCCCTGATATTCTCCGGGGCCATGTCCAGCTTTGGGCTGAACCACCACCAGCTGGTGGAGATGATCCCGATGCTGGAGAAGGACTACAAGCAGAGCATTCCTGTCCGCCAGCTGGGCCAGATCACCCTCTTCTCTCCGGAGGAGATGAAGGTTAAGCCCCCTGAGGCGGCGGAGTACAGTGATCAGTTCCTCATGGAGAAAGAGAAGGAGGCCATCGGCTTCTATCTGACCCGGCACCCAGTCGATGAGTTCTTTGCCAGTGGCAAGGGCGAAGGCTGCATGCCGATCACTGAGCTGATCGCTGAAGAGCCTGACCGCTACAGTTCGATGCAGGTCTGTACTGTCGGCCTGATTCGCGGTCTGCGGACCGTGTACACTAAGGCCAAGAACGAGGAAATGTTTCTGTTCGCGGCTGAAGACCGGTTCAATGAGATTGGGTGCGTCCTGTTCCCCAGAAATGTTGCTGCCAACAAGCACCGGCTAATGAATGGATCTCTGGTCAAAATCGTCGGCGAGTATGTCGTCGATGAACAGCGTGGACCCCAGATCATCGTGCAGAGTGTGCTGGACGCCAACGGAACTTCGAGCACCGAGCTGCCAACAGTGACTGTAACCATTCGGAATAAGGGTGAGCAGGATGAGTTGATGAAGTTCGCTCGCGAAAACCCTGGGACTGTGGTCGTTCAGATTATGGCTGCGGGGAAACTGTACCGGACTGCCCGGTGCATTAAGCTGACCCCTGCGGCAATGGACTTCCTGCAGAGCCACTTTGTCAAGGTAGAAACCTGATCGCATATTGCTACAAGAGAGGAGCT
>UMGD01022630.1_pt1 | contig 17520 bp, 15 predicted proteins | sample 1965201 | NCBI WGS metagenome assembly UMGD01 (sample SAMEA4836066, study PRJEB28245) | human gut metagenome | biome: gut microbiome; material: fecal sample | place: Denmark | collected 2008 | reverse complement strand
ACGCATGACCTGTACGAGGCAGAAGCCACCCAAATAGCGGACAAATTCGAGGAAGTGCAGCAACTTATCCATGTACGTGACACGATGTACCAAAGCTTGCAAGCACAGGCAGATGTCGCTCACACGGGTACCTCCGACCCGAACCTGGTAGAAGCGACCATGGAACAAACCGGAGTGGACGAAGTGACGAAGATGGAGAAAGACGCAGCCGAACTGTGGTTTACCTCACTGACGGCAGGAGTCATCGTAGGTATCGACAAAATCATCATGCTTATCGCTCTGATTGTGTATCGTATCGGATGGTGGGCTACCATCTATTGCCAGCAAATCCTACTGGGCATGTTAACAATATTCGGACCTATACAATGGGCGTTCTCGCTGTTGCCCAAATGGGAAGGTGCATGGGCGAAGTGGCTTATAAGGTATCTGACAGTACATTTCTATGGTGCAATGCTCTACTTCGTAGGATTATTTCGCTGTGTAACTCACTGATTATCAGTGTTGTTATTTTGTAAAACACCTCCACGTAACAAACGTGCAACAAAAATTTCCAAATAAAAAAGAGATAATTGCGTATTTGCAACTATAAAATTACAGCCCAAGCACCATTTCTGCATTTTATGGCTGTTTTGAGGGTTTGACAACCAAGTTTCAAAAACAGCGTTTCTCTTGTATTCTTACTATCGTTTCTAAGTTTGATTTTGTCTTCACTTTATTTCATCCAAGTATGATTTAGAGTATGAAACAACTTCATTGTTATAATATAACTTAAGATTTCGTCATTGACCAAGCATTTCTAACAGAATGAGAAATATCTTACATACCTTTGCACCACTTTCAACTTGCAATCACAAACAATGGTCATGATGAAATAGTCAAATTAAAACATCAACAGATTATGGAATCACGAACCAATCAAAGCGTTACTCCAGATGTTCAAGCACTCATGCTGGAGAACCTAAAACTCGCCAAGCGAGTGGAAGTGCTTGAAAATACTCTGTCAGCAGGTAAGGAAGTGCTGACTTTGGAAGAAGCTGCCCGATTTATGGGAGTGACAAAAAGTTCTCTCTATAAGATGACACATGAGCAGACCATTCCTTATTACAAGCCGAATGGCAAGATGGTGTATTTCGAGAAAGCGGAACTCTTGACATGGATTCGCAGAAATGCGATTGCGTCAAAGGCACAGGTTTCAGAAGAAGCCAACCGTATCTTGAAAAATCTAAGTGTCAAGTAGCCATGAGGACAACAGAATATGAAGCCAAGAAGGAACAGGCAGTCAAACTGTCTGTCCTCTGGGCTAAGACAGGACTTCGTGAACTATCCATGAGGGATGCCGTCAATGATTACATTGAAGCAACTGGTGCAAACCATGCCATAGACAATGACGAACAAGCCATTTTGTATGGAAGACGTGCCGTTGCATTACGAGTAAGCATAGAGGCAATAAACAGTCTTAATAAAGATGAACTTCAACGCTTGGATAGAAAACTCATGGAGATTGTCAGTGAGGATATGCCACGGCAACAGCATGGTCTTCACCGATGATTTGTTGTCCTTTCAGTCATTCACCATTTATAAACATTCGGACATGGAAAGAAAAGAGATAGACAAGACTCGCCCTGTCACTTACTATTTGTCATTGACGGACGAACAACTGAATTTTCTCAGTAGCAACGAGGGAGGCATCAACAGAATACAATGTTTCCGCAGACTGCTTCACCACACGGCAACTGCCGATACCACCTATACCAAGCGTGGCATATCCAAAACACTTATGCAAGGACAAACTTGTGTATCTGCCCTTGAACTTTCAAAGGAATGGAACTGCAACCGAAAGACGGTAATCCGCTTCTTGAAACAGTTGGAACAGTTGGGTATCGTAACAATAAAAACTGATTGCCTTACCACCATAATGGATATGCGGTGCATCGCAGCGTGGAAACATGATGGAGAAACGGCTTATACAGCCAACACCCTTTATAAGCGAGACAACGGCAAAGCCAAGTCGGAACAGAAGCCGAACAAGTCTGTTTCAGATCCGACTTCTTCAACTTCGCCTTTGCCTTATTCCACTTCATCAGAAATCACTCCTTCGGAAATGGAGCAAATCCATTCCTTGGAAGAAATTCCTGATGATGTGAGAGAGCAGTTGTTGGCGGAAGATGTAGAGCATTTCCACGAACAGCGTGAAATGTAACCTTTCGTTCTTTCATCTTTTGTCTTGGCATTTGCCTTCATGCTGTCAGTTTGCCAGTAAAAACGCAATGCCAAGACTTCATCAAAACCGTTTTAGAGCAGTGTTGGTACACAACAGAAGAGGCTTGCCTATATGTACGCATAATGTAGATGGGGAACATAATCCTCGGTATGGTTATCACCAACCGAATTATGCTCCGTCGGGCAAGCCCTCAGGAGGACACCAGAGCAAGCTCATTTTATAAATTTCATTACCCCATCTAAGAAATAACATTATGCCAGAATACCAAGTGTTTCACCAACAAGCCGTCAAGTCGTTTTCGGCAGGTGAAGACAACGAACATCAGAGGCGTTGGACGGAATCCCAATGGGAAGCCAAAGCCTCCAACAAGAAGTTTAACTACGACAAGAGCCGTGCGCATCTCAACTTTGAGATAGTCAAGGGCGGTAAGATTGTGCCTCTCGGCTCTTCTAAGCCCATTTTAGAACGGTTTCAAGACCGTTTGGAAGCCACTGGTGCGGAAGACCCTAACAAAGGGCTTGAAACGCCAAAATATCGCATTGCCTGCAACATGATATTTTCGGGCGATGCCGACAGAATGCGAGAAATGGCTTTCGGAGACCAAAATGTGGAGCGAGCGAAAGGCGCAGACAACAGCCATGTCAAGCGCAAATCGGAGATAGAATTGTGGGCAAAGGACATCTACAAGGCTGTAGCTGATGCTTGGGGCGAAGACAACATCATTGACTTTTCCGTCCATCTTGACGAGTCTTCACCGCATATCCATTGCCTTATCACGCCCATTATGTACGATGAGAAGAAACAGAAGATGCGTATCAAATACCGAGATACTTTTGGTGGTGATGCAAACAAACTGGATGCTATCCACGACTACTTGGCAGAGGTCAACAAAAAGTGGGGCTTGGTACGTGGTGAATCAGTTTCGGCTACCAATGCCCAGCATATCCCTCGTGACGAATGGTATAGACAACTCCAAGCCGAAAGCCGTGAGTTGGAAATTGCAAATGGCAAACTGGAACTTGACATTCGCAGAAAGGAAAATGCCGTTAAGGGTCTGAAAACGATGATAGAAAACCTCACTCACCAGAAGTCTGAGGTGGAGAATAAAATCCATGAGGTTGAGAAACAGTTGGAACAACAGAATGGCGAGCATTCCGAGTTGTCAAAGGAACTGGAACGGCTCAAAAGTCAGTTGTCCACCTTGGAGTTCAAGCTGACAGACAAACGAGAAAAACTGAGTGCAGCCGATGAAGCCCTTGCCGAGTTCAGAGCCATGACAAGGGCGCAGAAGTCTGAGGCTGAAACTTTGCGTGTCGTGCAGGAGCAGACATCACGTACTTTGCAGACATACGCCCAAGCCTCTATTCTTGCTGGCAGTTTTCAAGAACTGCTGACGATGAGCAGTAGGATTTGCGCCAATGTACCCGAAGCCAAGAAAATGGCAGAGAACACCATCATTGAAGATATGTGCGATATGCGTTTCAAAGATGTGCTTGGCACAGCCGTCAAGATGTTCATTGAGGGCATCAATGGGGCAACAAGCATCACGCAGTCGGGAGGTGGCGGTGGCTCCAATTCGGAATTACCTTGGAGGGATAAGGACGAGGATATTTTCAGCTTTGCCAGACGCTGCATGAGATTCGCCCACAGCAAACACTATCCCAAGAAGAGTTCGGGCATTAAGCGATAGTGTCAGCGAGTATTCGCTTCCAGACATCAATATCAGGGAAAGGCATGTATATTTCAAAGAAACCATCGAAATATGCCACTGTCTTTCCTTGATTTATTTTCGCCTCTGCATAGGCTCTGCTTTTGTACTTGTCGGCAAGGCGTAACAATTCCTGTTTCTGTTTCTTTTGCTGATTTTCAAAGAAACCTATTGCAAGAACAAGCAATTCCTTTACACCATTTGTAAGTCCTGCCTTATCATAGATATAAAGCAGACGGTTGTAAGGCTCTGGCTTCCAATAGCCATTGGCTATCAGCTTTTCATAGATATTGGTTGCGGAGATGTAATCCTTGCTTTTTTCTGCAACCTTTGCCTTGCGTAGTTCATTCTCTATATGGCTGATTACATCTTCTATCTGACGGCACACTGGAACGTCTTCTGAAAACAACGTGTCGTTACCATTTGTGTAGAAATCAAATTCGGGCAGTTGAGCTATCAAACTTTTGTATCGGCTTGCCAATGTGTCTTTGGTGGTAATGTTTCTGTGTAGATTGGCTTGTTTGGGTAGTTTGTCTTCTCGTTGCCTTATCACTTCCCTAAATTCGACAATAAATGCATCTTGGCTGAATTTTGCAGGGACAAGCAATAGAACACGCTTGGCATCGCTCCATTGTTCTTTGTTTGTATAATGACGAAGTAGCCAATTATAGGGTTCAAGGTTCAATGAATATCCCTTTTGAACCGCACTCTCGTATTGGCATTTAGTCTGTTCTGTATCATTTGATTTCAGATATGTCCTTGCCTTTATAACCTCAGTAACACCAGGCATTACCAAAGGCTGCTTGGTGGATTGTTGAGATACATTTATAGAAGAAGGCAAGGAAACGTTCTCTTGCGTGTTTGTCTCCTTGCCTTTGCCGTTGCTGAATATGTCTTTTATCGTCTTGAATAATCCCATGCGTATTTTCTTTTGAGTGCAAAGGTAATGCAGAATACTGATAATCAATGCTATTTGCCATAAAAAGTGGGTCGTGGTTTGTAAAGTTTAAGGGCATAGAAAACATATCAAAAGATATAGAAGTCTCTGCCGATAAATGATAATTTACTGATGCTTGACCATTCATCAATAATGGCAAAAGTTCGTCACGCTGCTTAGTGAGAGCATTTATTTCTTCTATATTGTTATCAATTTGCTCGTATATAACCTTTATTCGTTCAAAGAATAAGTCTAATAATGCTGTAGGAACATCTAACCACTTGTTTGCCAAGAAAGTGCCTGTCATAAAATTCTTTATGCCCGAAGTTTTACCCTCATAATTGAACATATTGTTATTGTCATAGAACATGCGCCACATAAAGAAGAAATATGCAGATGCTTTGTAGTTCTTCATTGTAAAAGCATGGCAAAAGTTAGAGCAAGTCAAATTTCCACCATTGCGTTTCAATACTCCAGGCGTTACAAACGCACTTCTACCAGTAGCCTGGGTGGGACTACCACCAGATACTTCTATAACAATATCCCATACAGATAACAGCTTTGAAGTGTTACTATCTTTTATGTAGCGAGTTGGCAAATCATTAAGTTTTACAATATCTGCTCCACGAATACACCCAACTTTCATGTTTCTTTTTTCTGCAGGTTCGTCAAATCCCCAATCGCCAGTGTTATTACTGCCGATGTAATCGTTCAAAAGGCATGTATTCCAAGAGTAAGGTATGTTCATGTGAAGTTCTTCATTCCAAACCATAGCCCCTCCACTTGATTTATACGGCTTGCCCTCCTCGTTCGGGAAGTCAAACTGTACAAACCAATAGTCGTAGAGTTGTTTTGCCATCGCCTCTAAATTATCATTTATCGGCATCGTTTCTTTCTTCCCTTATATTATATAGAGACCAATACAAGTTTTATAACATGAAAGAAACAATTATACAAACCGTTTTAGACGGTATGCGAGCGGTTCTGACTGACAATCAGTTAGAATTGCTAACAGATGTAACCCGAAAGGCATTATCTGAGTGTGAGATTACGCCAAAGTTGGCAGAGGAAGAGCAGCGCAACAAAGAAAACGCTGAACTTCTTGGGGCTTTTATATCCTCAAAGAAAGTGGAGGGCTGTTCTGACAAGACAATCCACTATTATAAGTCTTCCATTGAGAAGTTGATTGTGACTGCTAAGAAGAACGTATGCGACATTGCAACCAATGACATTCGATGCTATCTCGCTGAGCAACAGGAACAACGAGGGCTTAGCAAGGTTACGATTGACAACTTGCGTCGTATTTATTCCAGTTTCTTCTCTTGGCTTGAAGATGAAGACTACATCACCAAAAGTCCAGTCCGCAGAATCCATAAGGTGCGCACGGACGCTTTGGTGAAAGAGGTGCTGACAGACGAGAATATCGAAGTGTTACGTGACAGTTGCCAAGAATTGCGTGACATTGCTATGATAGATTTGCTGCTTAGTACTGGTATGCGTGTAGGGGAGTTGGTAAAAATCAATCGTGACGACATTGACTTTCAAGAACGCCAGTGTGTAGTGTTTGGCAAGGGCAACAAAGAGCGTGAAGTTTATTTCAACGCAAGGACTAAAATCCACCTCAAAAAATATTTGGAGCAACGCACAGATACTAATCCTGCATTGTTTGTGAGTCTGCATGAGCCACACACACGGCTGACCATTAGTGGCGTGGAAGTACGTTTGCGTCAGCTTGGAAAGCGTGTAAACCTCAACAAGGTTCACCCTCACAAATTCCGTAGAACATTGGCAACAATGGCTATTGACAAGGGAATGCCAATAGAACAAGTGCAAAAGATGTTGGGGCATGTGAAAATAGACACTACGCTGCATTATGCTATGGTAAATCAGACAAATGTCAAGATAGCACACCGCAAATTCCTTAATTAAGGTTTACAAATTAGTTATTCTGCTTGATTTTGAGTACCTTTGCATCACAAAATGTAAGAAGTATATGAAATTAGCAGATATTATTGACTCATTTATATCAGGAGATTGGGGCGAAGAATCTCCTACGCAAGATACCCCTAATGCAGCATATTGTGTTAGGGGCGCAGACATTGTGCCTATAACCAACCACAATTATACAGACATACCTCAACGATATGTTTGTGACCGTACAAAAGAAACAAAACTTTTGGAAGCAGGTGATTTGGTGATTGAAAAATCAGGAGGTAGTCCTACACAATCTACAGGACGCATTGTATATGTGTCGGAAGATTTGATAAAAGCCAAAGGTAATGTTGTCTGTTCTAACTTTTGTACAGCATTTCGTGTAAAGGCTGATTGGAATCCTTTGTATGTGTACTACTTTTGGCAGAATGTATATAATCATGGTGCATTTTTCAATTTCGAGGGGAAGACTTCTGGCATCAAGAACTTACAGCTTGACAATGCCCTGTCTGCCATTGATATTGAATATCTACCCCTCGAAAAACAAAACCAAATAGTAGCATCTTTAGCTTCTATTGATGAAAAGATCAAAGTCAATCGTCAGATAAATGATAATTTACCGATGCTTGACCATTCATCAAAAGGGGAAGAAGCTCGTCACGCTGCTTAGTGAACTCTTCTATTTCTCTTGCATTATTGAATATTGCATCATAAATGCTTTCTGCTCGATTTATATACGCACCCATAATATTTGCAGGAGGTAAAACGACATTAATTGCTTCTACCGTTTCTTTATTTATATGTGGTTGTTGAGCACCTGTTCTTAATGACATTAAGCGTGGAATATCACGGCTTAATAACGGATATATGTATTCTTTTGAAATTTTTTCATTCTCCAAAATAGCCACGACAGATTGATTGATACAAGCATCTATACATAATATACTTGGTCTAAGATGTCGAGTGATGGATAAAGTAACGCTTCCCTTTGGTGCTAATACTGTTGCTGATTTTTCCAATCCTTTTGACGTTATATTCTTTTCTGATTTTAGTATTGGAAATTCCGCAACTTCTCCAGAGTTGAGCCAATTATAACCATTTCCCCATAAGGAAATATCGTTTGTATCAGGTGTTCCTCCGAGTAAAATAGTTGTACATTTACCCATTTTTTCAACGAACCAGCCTTGCGGTATTTCACGTTTCAGCTTCTCATTCCAAATCATAGCTCCGCCACTTGACTTGTACGGCTTGCCTTCCTCATTTGGGAAATCAAACTGCACAAACCAATAGTCGTAGAGCTGCTTTGCCATCGCCTCTAAATTATCATTTATCTGACGATTGAGTTCTATCTTGCGGTCTATCGCAGAAAGAACAGTCACAACTTTTCTTTGGTCGTTTATATCCTTGTGGAATGGAACGACCAAAGAATGGACTAAATTTCTATCCAGTGATGGTATTACACTACTTCCTTTCTCAAATATGTTGTCTAAGTGCAAGTTTTTAAGGAGATAGTACAAATACTTCGGATTGTTCCCCTTGAAGTCTTTTAAAAATAATGCCGTATTATGTGCCCATGTTGGTTGTTCATAATAATGGACTTTTCCAACACTTCCACTTCTTCCCACAGTTATACATGGAGAATTACCACGTTCTGAATTATGGTAGCCAATGATTCCATTAGAACCAACAACTGCTACTTTACCACCTTGCATTTGCGAAGAAGTAAGGTCGTACCCTCTTTGTAATTCAAGGCATTCGCCTAACTTGTATTTATTTAGTTCCATTCTATTTTATTTCAATCATGAAATAGTGCAAGTCGTACTTGCACTATTGTATTATTCACCATCCAACAACCCTCTTATTTCCTTATCGAAGTCAGAGTCAATGCGTTGTGTCTTATTGAAAATGTCATATTCTTCTTCCGCTTTCTTCTTGGCTTGCGCTGCCGATATTTTGCCTTTGTCAGGCAATATCTGGTATTTGCGGAATGTCAAGAACTCATTGACACTTGCCGAGAACTGCGACATGTTGAACGTGTTTTCACGCTCTATGAGGTCTTCGATATAGTCAAAGAAGCCTGTTACGGCACGCTCCAGTTGCCGAATTTCTTTCTCTTGTAGATAGTTCTTGGCTATGCTGACATCTGATTTCAGAACACGTCCATCTGGAGCATTTTTCCAAGTGGTCAATCCCATGTGGTCTTTCGTATGGTCAGCCTTTGAATAGATAATCTCCGCTGCGGTCTGCCCAGTAATAGCAAAGTGGAAGCGGTTTTGTATCATCGCATAGAAATCTTTTGTTGTCGGAGAGTTCTTGTCATAGTCGGTGCTACATTCTGCATAGATGTCCGTAATCTGTTGCCAAATGCGACGCTCACTTGTACGGATAGAGCGGATGCGTTCAAGCAATTCACGGAAGTAATCCTTGCCAAACACAGCATTACCTTGCTTCAACCGCTCATCGTCCATTGCAAAGCCCTTTTTGATATACTCATTGAGTATCTTTGTTGCCCATTGGCGGAAACGAGTGGCTTTCAGTGAAGACACACGATAGCCTACGGCAATAATGGCATCAAGAGAATAATATGTCGTTGCGTAGTTCTTGCCATCAGCGGCAGTTGTTTCCATTTTGGAAATAACTGAATTCGCCACAAGTTCACCCTCTTCAAAGATGTTCTTCAAGTGCTTGCTAATAGCAGGAACACCCACATCAAAGAGCTGAGCCATAGCCTTTTGTGTACACCATAGCGTTTCACCCTTGATGACTACTTGCACCTTGCCGTCAGCATCGGGCATATTATAGAGCAGAAATTGTATCTCGTTACTCATTGCTGTTCTCCTTTCCTACATTTTCATTGAAACCGATGCAATCCAGCTGTTTCATAATCTCTTCTTCTAAACGGTGACTCTCGCTGAATTGCTGTCTTAGCGTGGTCTTGAAATTATCCATACGACGGTTGAACTCATCTTCCGTAATATCCACATAGTCAATCTTGATGTCGAAATACTGACCAGCGGAGAAACTGTAGCCCTTCTCCTTTATCTCATCAAAAGTTGGAGTGACTGAGAAGTCTTCAACCATTTCCTTGTTACGGAATGTGTTGACAATCTGCTGTATCTCCTCTGTGCGCAGTTTTGTCTTTTGGTTTCCATTCTCTTTGATTGTCTCACCAAGTTTGCTTGCATCAATGAGTACTGGTTTATCTACGCCAGATTTGTCGATGAACACCACACTTACATTGGTGCCTGTATTTGCAAAGATATTACTTGGCATACTTACCACACCACGCAGAATGGACTTCTCGCCATCGACCAAGTGCTTACGTATCTTGAAAGCGATACCACTTTTAGCCGTGATGAAACCCGTAGGCACGACTATAGCCGCCTTACCGTCTTCTTTCAGACTGTAAAGTAAGTGTTGGAAGAAGCACAGATAGATTTCCATACCTTTCTTGTTTTTGGAAGGAATGTTTGGAATGCCAGCAAAGAAACGTCCCTTGTAACTATCGGTCTTCAAATCGCTATGATAGTCGGAGAAGTCCAACTTGAAAGGCGGATTGCTGACAATATAGTCGAACTTACGCAACGAGCCATCCTCATTCTTGTGGAACGGATGCTTTAGCGTGTTACCCTGTATTACATGGGTCAAAGAATGGCTCATGCTGTTAAGGATAAGGTTCAACATCATCATTGTTGATGACTTATCGCTGATGTCCTGTGTATAAACTGTGCAGTTCTGCTCACCGATGGCATGAGCCAAGGCGATAACAAGTGTTCCTGTACCTGCCGATGGGTCGTAGCAAGTCACGCTTTTTACATCTTCCGATGGATCAACAAGCAGTTGAGCCATGATTGCTGCAATGGCGTGAGGCGTGTAGTATTCGGCATAGTTACCGCCACCATTGGCATTGTAATCCTTGATAAGGTATTCAAATATCGTAGAGAAGAAATCATAGCCAGCTTCAAAGGCATTCTCAAACGAGAAACTTGCCACATCACCAATCAGCGAGCGGCAAAAGGCATTTTTCTTGTTCGTTCCGCCAGAAACCACATCAGAGATAGGCTTCATAATAGAAACTCTGGTCTCGTCCTCATTGAGGATATAGAAGATGTCTGAGTTCTCGCTTGCTATACTCTCCAATGTAGAATCGAACAGCTCTGCAAACTTATCCTCGTTCTGTCGCTTGGCAAGGAACGGAATAAGATGTTCCTTTTTCAAGATGATTGTGTCGAGCATGGAATCGCACATCTCCTCATAATCATCTTCCGACATGGCATCAAGAGCTGCAAAGAAATCCTCGGCATTAGCCAATTCCGGATTTTCTTTTTTAGCCTCATAGATAAACTTGTCATTAAGGAACTTGTAGAGGAAAATCTCTACAATAACCACATACTCGTTACCGCTGCCAGCGAGTCCGTTCTCTGTGGTAGTCTTTTTCAAGTCATCAATCAGCGCATAGGTCTGATTTTTTATTTCTTCTATATTCTTCATTCGTTTGTTATCTTGTTATTTGATATTCTCTGTTTATAATCTCGCTCACATACTTGCGCACCTCACGGTCGGTCTTAACCGCTTCTTCCTTGAAATGGCGTGTGACGTAAGTAAGGATGTTCTTCTTGAAATACTCAGGAACTTCCAAGATGGATTGGTTATGGAAATACACATCGTCCACATCTTCCTTGATGGCAAGCAGAATGATGGTCATTTTCTCCTTTTCCTCCGTCCATGCGTAGTTGCGTGGCGTAACCTTGCGTTCGGTTTCTTCCTTGTCTTTCTCTTTCAGGCGTTTCTCTACACGCACAAACTTGGTATCACCATTATACTTGATGGCTTCCAAAGCGTCACGTTCATTCAGTTTCTTGATGCGACGCAGAATGTCATTCACGTTCTGCACCTTTTTGTGCATATTGAACTCCTCCTGTGACTCCATTTCCTTTTTACGGAACAGGCGTAGGAACTCTTCCAAGATAGAGCGATATTCTGGGTCATCGGTATCAACACACGCTTTCAGTTGCTGTCGGGCATGTTCCACGCTCTGCTTGTATTGTTCCTGTATCTCCAACTCACCCTCGCCACGCTTTTCAAATGAGAACTCAATGTTTTCCAATGCCATGTTAAGCAGTTGCTTTGCATTTGCGTTCTCGTCCGAATTGTCAATGAAGCCCAACAGGTCAAGTCGGTTCTTTGCTGCCTTTATCAAATTGTGAATATCGCTGATTTCTACAACCTCGTCAGCGTTGGAGCCTTGCGATGTCAGCATATTCTGCAAACTCCGCATATCTTCAAGGGAGTTGAGAACTGTGCGGACAACATTTCTGTCATCTTCCAAATTGAGTTGGCGAGAGAAGATTTCGGGATTGCCCAGTTCGTAGTTGTCAAGCACTTTCTTGGCTTCATCAACCCTTTTCTTAGCTTCGTCCATTGACACCAACAAGCGATCGGTGTTCTGTATATTGTCTTTGCCAACCTCATGTTCAAGTTCTTCTTGATACTCCTTGTTTGTCTTGCTGTATTCCTCCTCAATGTTGGCGAAGTCCACCACATAGCCATACTTCATGTCCTTGTACGGACGGTTTACTCGTGTCAATGTCTGGAGCAAGTTATGCTCCTTGACCATACGGTGCAGATACAATTTCTTCAAACGTGGAGCATCAAAGCCAGTCTGAAGCATCTGGAACACAATAAGCAAGTCAATTTTGCCATCCTTGAACAGTTCTATCCACTTGGCACGAGTTTCCTTGTCGAAACTGTCGTATGTGATAAGTGCTGCACGATAGCAACCTTTCTTGCAAGGCTTTTTCTTGACTTCCATTTCGCCAGCACTGATACTTTTGTACACGATTGAACCGTCCTCGTCCGTTTCGTTGTCAAGTTCGCTTTCATCGGCATACTTTTCAAGAAATAGTCGGTACATGAGTTGTGCCTGTTCCTTGCTGTTGCACACAACCATACCGCCCAACGTGTTGTCTTCGTTCTTTTGGCGGAATGTGCGCAAGTCTTCTATGATATAATCAAGAAGCGGTTGCACATACACATGGTGGGCATACACATCGCTTTCCTTTACGCTGTGTACCTTTACACGGATGCTGTTCAAAGCCTCTTTCAACTTGATTTTATAGTTTGAGCCTATATCCTCACGTATCAGTCGGCGTGTATAACCGTCAGCAATGGACGCATTATAGAAATAGGTGTGTATGTAATCACCGAAAATATCTTTAGTGTTATACTCCTTGCTGATGATTGGTGTGCCTGTTAGGGCTATCTTGACGGCATTCGTATCACTGGATATGAGATTTTTAAGGAAACTGCCGTCTGGACTGTAATTGCGGTGTGCCTCGTCTATGAAATAGATGCGCTGCACAGGTACATTGTAGGCATTTTTTGCCAAAGCCTTTGAATCGTTGGAGAACTTTTGTATGTTTACTACGGTTATCTCAGGCTTACCCTCTCTGTTCTGAGTGGTCAAACCGCTGCTTATTATACTTGCAAAAGCCCCCTTATCCTGCACGGAATTGACTTTCAGACCACGATACGAAAACTCCCTTTGGGCTTGTATCATCAAGTCCAAGCGGTCAACGATAAAGAAGAACTGCGGAACAATCCCTTTTGCTGAATAATAATCTGTCAGGTATTTCACATTATAGAATGATAAGGCAGTCTTTCCGCTACCTTGCGTGTGCCAAATGATACCTTTGTTTTTGCCAGCCTCCAAATGCCGTTCTATAGCTTTTGTGGCGAACAACTGTGGATAGCGCATGATGTGCTTTTGCAGCCCGTTAGGATAGTCAACGTATGCGATGCCATATTTCAAAAGAAAATGGAAACGATTGAAAGAAAACAGACTGTCACAAATACGCTTGGTTGGAGTATTTGCCAGACAGTTAGTCTTGTATTCACTGCTGTTCTTATATTGCGGCACATTGTTGTCACGCAAAAGGACTTCTTCCTCTTCGGGCGTTACTTGGTGAATATGCCGTGCAGTAGGGAAACTATCCTGTCCCTCCTCACGGAAACAGTTGTATTTTGTATTCTTCTTTCCGATAGTGGCATAGAAAGCACCGATAGTTGGCGTAACCTCATTATTGTCATATTCCATATCGTTACTAAACACCATTATCTGTGTGATATTCAAGAAACGACGATATAGTGGATTGACAAAACGTTGTTTCATGCGGTCTGTTTCCGCCTGTATGCCTTTATGGTTATTCTCTTTCTTTACCTCAATGAAAGCCAATGGCAAACCATTTACGAATATTGTAATGTCGGGACGGTAGTTGTCGCTGTCCTTGCTGCCACAAGTCATTTCTGTGGTAACCTGGAAAGTGTTGTTCTTATAGAAATTGACAGGAGAGGACAAATCTACGATTCTTTCTCCAGTATTCAAGAGTATTTCATTGTAGAACTGTCTGCCCAAATCGTCATTCTGCAATGACTTTTGTATTTTGACAAGCATATCCTCTGCATCCTTTTTCTCCGCATTAGGATTGAGGGTGCAGTAAGCATCTGTAAAATAATCCGTTAAAATATTCGTCAGTGGGTCAAACTCCGTTTTGGGAGCCTCCACATATTTTGTTTTCAGTCCTTTCAAGGAAACATACTTGAAGCCCATACCCATTAAGTGCATGAGTGTGGGAAACTTCACCCTGCTATCCTCGCAGAACGCTGATTTTGCATCATTTGCCATAGCCATACGATTTTATTTATCCACTATGAGGTCTTTCATACTGACAGAGAGAATATCAGCTATATCATTCAGCAATTCCAATGATGGCTGCTTGCGGTTGCTGCAATAGGCATTTATGGTGCTGAAACTTTTACCAAGTTTCTTTGCCAATTCGGTTTGGGAGACTTCTTTCTCAACCAGAACCAGTTTTATTCTGTTCAGCTTCATTTTTCAAACCTTTATTTTCTATAACAACGCAAATGTAGTACTTTTATTTCATCAAACCGCTCGTTTTATGCTATATTTAGTGATTATGCGAGTGATTTTGTGATTTTTGTAGTGAAATCAGAACGAAATAAGGGAATAAAGAGATTTTATCCTCCTTACTCCCTTTCTTTTCTTCCCTAACTTCCAAATACTTTTTCCACTCGCTTGACGGCATCCGCTCTCATCTGCATGGCTACGGAAGCATACATCTGTGTTGTCTTAATACTTTTATGACCCAATAGTTTGCTCACAGTATGGATGTCACATCCTGCGAGAATAGCCAACGTTCCAAACGTGTGCCGACTTGTGTGAAATCCGAGAACCTTTGTAATGCCAGCTCGCTTTGCCATATGTTTCAAGGCTCTGTCACAGTTGCATAACAATGGTGTGTTGAACACAAGACAGTCCTCACTTTTATCTTCCTTGTCGGGCAACCATTCCAATGCCTTCTTGCCTAATGGTATCAGAATGGGGTGCTTGGTCTTTTGCATACGAGGCAAATAGATAGCCAATCCTGCATCAGTTTGGCGAATATCCTTCCATTTCAAAGCGGATATGTCGCTATGCCTTAAACCTGTAAAACAACAGAACATATAGCATTGTTTGGTTGCAGGACTGCCTGTTTCAACAGAAGCCAATGCCATGACTTCATCTTTTGTCAGTGCCACTATATTGCTCTCTGCCTTGCTGACCCTTTCCCTTTTATCCAATGAAGCAAAAGGATTTGCACTTATCAGTCCGTTTCTGACCGCCTTGTTCAATATGGTGTTGAGTGTAGTCTGTATTTGGTGCATGGTGGACTGTGCCAACTTCTGAGGGTTGCTTGGAGACTTTGGCGAAACATAGATATCCCTCATATAGTTCAAGAAGCCCACATATATGTTTTTATTGAAGTCTATCAATCGTATGCCACTTTTATGGCTGTATTTCATATATTGGTGCATGATGGCTATCAGCTTCCATACATTCTTGATGTAGTTCTGAGAATACGCTTGGCTGTCAACCAATCCCTTGTGATAATCAAGCAGCCATTCATAGAAAACAGGCGATGCCTTTCTCAATGCCGTTTCATCTGGAGACTTTGCCTCCTTATGAATACCAAGGAGTCTTTCAGCCTTTATAGCGACCGCCTTTTTCATGGCGTTCTTGTTCTCTCGCTTTGCGTCTTCGTTTACCTCTGGAACAAGGTACAAATGCAGTGACTCATATTCCCTTTTACCATTCTCATAGCAGTCAAGGTATAGCGACTGACTGCCATTTTTTAACACTCTTGTTCTTATCTCTATACTCATTTTCAGTTACCTTTTCTATTAGTGCTAATCAAATAGATTATCAACCTTGTTGACCGCCTCCACTTTTTTCTCGTCCACTATCTTGCTGTATATCTGTGTTGTAGAGACATTGCTATGCCCCAATAATTTGCTTGTCGTATAGATGTCAACTCCAAGTGTCAGCATCATCGTTGCGAAGGTGTGTCGTGAGCAGTGAAACGAGATATGCTTTTTAATATCAGCATTTTGCATCCATTTACGAATGTCGTGACATACCGTTGGAGTGCCTGGCAAAGTGAATATCGGCTCGTTCGGGTCTTCCTTTTCATTAAGGCAGTTCAGAGCCTCTTTTGATAATGGAACATTGACGAGTTTGTTTGTCTTCTCCATGATCGTGCGGACAAACTTTGTCTTTCCGTCAGATGCGAGAAACACCTTGTTCCATGTGAGCGCACGTACATCACCCAAGCGCAATCCTGCAAAGCAAGAGAAGATAAATGCCTTTTTTACTTCCATGTTGGCGCAGTCCGCTTTCATAATGGCTTTCAACTCGTCAATGGTCAGATATTCTCTTACGCTTTCGGCTGGCTGATGCTTCTCCTTGGCATCCAACAGTTTCATTGGATTGCTTGCTATGATACCCTCACGCACTGCCTTGTTCAACGCTCCATTGAATACCGCTTGATGATGATGTGCGCAACCTTGACTGATAACAGCTGTAGCGTCTTTCTTCACTCCATGATGTGCCGTTTTCAAAAACTTCACGAAGCCACGGCAGAAATCAACATCTATTTCTGACAAACAGATATTGATGTCGCCAGTCGTGGCAAGGTACTGTTCTATCTTGTGGCGCATCTCCTTTCTGCCTTTCAATGTGGATTTGGCAAAGTTGCCGTCTGACTGCTCATATTTGCAGAGCCAAGTCAGCAGTGGCATATTCTCCTGCTTGATTTTCTCCCATTGTTTGATGCCACGGTTCTGCAACCCCAATATTCTTTCTGACTTCACCTTGTTTGCCACTTGCATAGCGTGTCTGTTCTGGTCTTTTGAAATCGGGTCTTTCTCTGGAACGAGGTAGAGCGACAGCGATTCGTATTTTCTGACACCATCTGAATAAATGTCGAGATAGAGGCTGATATTTCCATTCTTCAACTTGCGCTGACGAATGCGAACAGGCTCTTTCGGTTTTGATACTTTCTTTTGTCTTCCCATGCTGTTATATGCTTTTATTTGTTTCTATTTTATGCCCCCATTCGGGTTTCTCTGAGGTCAAAGTTATAAAGATTATTTTGTTTCGCGTAACAAACATGCAACAAAAATGCACCAAAAATAGATTTTTAACAGTCAAGGAAATAAAAGAAATCAAATCAAAGAAGTTCCTGTGTATCAATGGAATAACGTGTATTTTCTTTGATTTGTTACGACTTTGTTTTACGCCATAATATCCTCTACTTCGTCGGCTTCTATGTGCTACTGTTATTCGACATTGTACTGTGCATACAGGTAGAAAACCTGACGGCA
>UMGD01014724.1_pt1 | contig 17910 bp, 18 predicted proteins | sample 1965201 | NCBI WGS metagenome assembly UMGD01 (sample SAMEA4836066, study PRJEB28245) | human gut metagenome | biome: gut microbiome; material: fecal sample | place: Denmark | collected 2008 | reverse complement strand
AGATTCCGATGAAGAAGTTCTGGAAGTGGAAGAACCAGGCGGAGACGGAGACAGCTCCGGCGGAACGGACGCTGTTCCTGAACGGCACTATCGCCGAGGAAAGCTGGTTTGACGATGACGTCACGCCGCAGCTTTTTAAAGAGGAACTGATGGGCGGAAGCGGAGACATCACGGTCTGGATCAATAGCCCTGGCGGTGATTGTGTGGCGGCTGCCCAGATCTATAACATGCTGATGGACTATCCGCACAATGTCACGGTCAAGATTGACGGCATCGCAGCATCCGCTGCAAGCGTGATTGCTATGGCAGGGACCCATGTGCTGGTATCGCCGGTGTCCATGATGATGATCCACAATCCCATGACCGTGGCCATGGGTGATACCGCAGAAATGCAGAAAGCCATCGAGATGCTTTCAAGCGTGAAGGATTCCATCATCAACGCCTATGAGATCAAGACCGGGCTGTCCCGTGCCAAGCTGTCCCACCTCATGGATGCGGAAACCTGGATGGACGCGAACAAGGCGGTGGAGCTTGGCTTTGCTGATGAAATTCTCAAACGCTCCGATGTGCTGGAGGACATGGAGCCGCCTGCGGTGTCCATGCTGTATTCCAAAGCGGCTGTGGTCAATTCCCTCATGGATAAGATTGCAGCCAAGTGCAGGACCAACCCTAAGAAAATTGAAGATTCCAAACCCAAGGGCCGCTCCGTAGACAGTCTCTACGAGCGGCTCAATCTTTTGAAAAATTAAAGGAGGATACCACAATGACGATTCTTGAACTGCGCGAGAAGCGCGCCAAAGCCTGGGAAGCCGCAAAAGCCTTTCTGGATTCCCATAGAAACGATAAAGGCGTCCTGTCTGCTGAGGATGACGCCGCCTACACCCGCATGGAGCAGGAGATCACCGATCTGGGCAAGGAGATCGCCCGTCTGGAACGCCAGGAGGCGTTGGAGGCGGAACTGAACCGCCCGGTGAACAAGCCCTTGACGGGTAAACCTATGAACGGCAAGGAGGAGGCTAAAACTGGCCGTGCGGCGGATGAGTACCGCCAGAACTTCTGGAACATGATGCGTTCCAAAGCACCGATGCCTTCTGTGGTGAATGCGCTGCAGATCGGGACGGATTCCGAGGGCGGCTATCTGGTGCCGGATGAATATGAGCGTACTCTGGTGGAAGCGCTGGAGGAAGAAAACATCTTCCGCCAGTTTGCCAAGGTGATCCAGACTTCCAGCGGCGACCGGAAGATCCCAGTGGTGGCATCCAAGGGAACTGCCTCCTGGATTGATGAGGAAGGAGCCTACACGGAAAGCGATGACTCCTTTGCGCAGGTATCCATTGGAGCCTATAAGCTGGGGACGATGATCAAGGTTTCCGAGGAACTGTTAAATGACAGTGTGTTTGACCTGGAGTCCTACATTGCCAGGGAGTTTGCGAGGAGAATCGGAACCAAAGAGGAGGAAGCCTTCTTTACTGGGGACGGTACCGGAAAGCCTCTGGGAATCCTGGCTGCCTCTGGCGGTGCGGAAACTGGTGTGACGGCGGCATCCGCTACTGCGGTGACAGCGGATGAACTGATGGATCTGTTCTATTCTCTGAAATCCCCGTACCGTAAAAATGCGGTGTGGATTTTGAACGACTCCACCATCAAAGCCATCCGCAAGCTGAAGGATAACAACGGCCAGTACCTGTGGCAGCCGTCCCTGGTAGCCGGTACGCCGGACACGATCCTTGGCCGGCCGGTGAAAACCTCCGCCTATATGCCTGCCATTGCGGCTGGGGCGAAGACCATCGCTTTTGGTGATTTCTCTTATTACTGGATCGCGGACCGCCAGGGGCGTTCCTTCAAGCGCCTGAATGAGCTGTATGCGGCAAACGGACAGGTTGGTTTCCTTGGCTCCCAGAGAGTGGATGGTAAGATGATCCTGCCGGAAGCTGTGAAGGTGTTGGTACAGAAGGCCGGATCTGCGGGTTAAGGATACAGATAGCTATGGAGGGGCATGAAGGTAGCGTCCATGCCCTTCCTCCCTGTTGGAGGTGAGGATGATGGTGGTAACGCTGGAAGAGATGAAACAGTATCTCCGGGTTGATTATGAAGATGATGACCAGCTGATTACGGGCTTTATAGCATCTGCGGAGCAGCTTTGCCGGGATATCCTCCGGGCTGATGAAACAGCGGATTTGGAAAAGGATGAGACCGTAAAAACTGCTGTTATGTATGCAGCCGCATATTTCTATGAACACCGGGAGGAAGCGGACCATCATGATTTGGCTCTGACAATCCGCTCCCTCCTGTTTGGCTCAAGGAAGGAGGCTTTCTGATGAAGATTGAACTGTTGAATGTCAGGATTTTCATTTCAAAGAATACGGTGGTCACCGATGCTATCGGAAACCACCGGAATGAATGGAAGCCTTTTTATACCTGTTATGCGACCGCCAGCGGCGAGGCCGGGAAAGAACAGACTGACGCAGGGATGGTGGTGGATGACTCCAATATTGATTTTACAATTCGCTGGTGCAAAAAGGCGGCTGAAATTGACAGCACCCATTTCCGTGTAGAATTCCATGGGGAACTTTATAACATTGCCGATGTGGATCACATGAATTTCAGGCGCAAGAGCATCAAGCTGTCCTGTGAGAAAGTGAGGCGGTAGCGATGGGAAGGGGAATTCCAATCAGCCAGCTTTCTGCTGCTGTGATGGGGGAATTGGAAGAATATGCAGAGCTGGCTGCTGAGGATATGAAATCTGCGGTAAAGAAAGCGGCGGTAATTGTCCGGAAGGATATTGAAGCCAGCGCTCCAAGGAATACCGGGGATTATGCCAAAAGCTGGACTGTGAAGACCACAAAGGAGAGCTCCAATGCCCTGCAGGTGACGGTGTACTCCTGGAACCGGTATCAGCTTGCCCATCTGCTGGAGTATGGCCATGCAAAGCGTGGAGGCGGCCGGGTGGCCGCAAAGCCCCATATTGCCGCTGCGGAAGAGGCCGGTATCGAACAGATGGAGCGAGAGATTGAGAGGAGCCTGACGAATGGATGATTTGCTAAGACTTTTAGAGGAAACGGGCATCCCTTTTGCTTATGACCATTTTGCGGAAGGGGAATCCCCCGATCCTCCCTTTATCTGCTACCTTCTGCCCCAGAGCAATCACTTCTCCGCAGATGGGAAGGTTTACCTGAAGGTCAGCAGCGTGAATATCGAACTGTACACAGACAGCAAGGATCTGGCTGTGGAACAGAAACTGGAAGCCGTGCTGGATACGCACGGTATTTTTTATGACAAAACAGAGGTTTGGATTGAGAGCGAAAAACTCTATGAAGTCCTCTACTCGTTTGAAATGGAGGTTTGATTTTTATGGGAAACAAAGTCAAGTATAACTTGAAAAATGTCCATGCCGCAAAACTGACCGAGACGGATTCCGATGGCACGACCACCTTTTCGTATGCGGAGCCAAAGGCGATCCCCGGCGCAGTAAGTATCAGCCTGGATGCGGAGGGTGAAACCAGCCCGTTCTATGCAGATGGGATTGTGTATTTCCGTTCTGTCACAAACAACGGATACAGTGGTGATCTGGAGATTGCTCTGATCCCAGAGTGGTTCCGCACGGATATCCTGCAGGAAAAGAAGGATGACAAGGGTGTGCTGATTGAGAAGAGCGATGTTGCGGAGAGCGTGAAGTTTGCCTTGATGTTTGAGTTTGACGGTGATGTGAATGCCATCCGTCATGTGCTGTATAACTGTTCTGCCTCCCGGCCATCTATCGAGTCGGAGACTAAAGAGGATACCATTGAGCCGGGTACGGAGACGTTGTCTCTGACAGCAGATCCCCGATCGGATGGTTTGGTAAAAGCCCGCACTGGTGATACCACAGATCCGACAACCTATGCGAACTGGTATAAATCGGTTTATACTCCGACAGAAATAGAAGAAACTGAGAATGAGGAGGAGCAGGTATGATCAAGCGGGAAATCGAAATCTGTGGGAAGAAGATCCCCTTTCGTTCCTCTGCGACCATTCCCCGGTTGTACCGGGCAAAATTTAAGAGGGATATCTTCAAAGATTTAAGCAAGCTGGAGAAATCCTATACAGGGAACCGGACAGAAGGAGCAGAGTTCCAGATTGAGGATTTGGAGATTTTTGAGAACGTGGCCTATATCATGGCCTATCATGCGGACAGCAGCATCCCGGCTACCATTGAAGAATGGCTGGATCAGTTTGATATGTTCTCTATCTATGAGGTACTGCCGCAGATTCTGGAACTGTGGGGCGATAATATTGCTACGGATGTACAGGCAAAAAAAGGATTGGCAGAAGTGAGCGGGAGATGACCACGTCCCTGTTCCTTCTGCGGAGTACTGAGATTGGGATTTCCATCTCCGATCTGGACTTGCTGACGGTTGGTCTGGTTATCGATATGTGGACCGAGCGGGCAAATGATGGCGTGAAATATAAAAGGGTAGCAACCCAGGAGGACTTTGACAAGTTTTGAGATTCGTTGCTTTCACAGCCTTTTCTTGCTATACTTGGTTAAAAGAAGAGGCTGATGAAACAGCGGGAAATTTATAATTAACGAGGAAAAGATGAACGAAATCAGATTACCAGATAGAAAACAGATAAGTATTGTTAAGTCAAAGATTAATCAAAAATTTAATGACCAGCGGGATCAGACGAGGTGTGCTATTTGTGGAAAAGAATTAAAGAATGAATCAAAAGCTTTTCATAAATCGCATACGGTACCATTTTTTTGCCTAGAAAATATAAAGGGATATTATAATAAAAACTGCTGTGTGTTAAAACCTGAGTTTATAGGATTCAGAACAATTTTTTCCGATAAAGAATATGTTGGGACGAACAAGGCAGGGGTTTTTTATTCAATCTGTTCAAAATGTGATCAAGAAAAATTTAGTATTTATGAAAGCGAAGAAGCATTATTGAATAAACAGCCAGAAGAAATAATGAATTCTTTAGCATTAAAAATATATTTAAACGAGCTGTTTAATTCTAGATTAAGAAATTTTAAAAATACGATAGATCATTCACAGTTAACCGATGGACAAATGATATCATCTTTTTTTAGCAATGTCGGGAGAACAGAGGAACCCACAGTGAAACTTGATATACGAGATTTTCAAGATGATTTGAATTTTGCTAAAAGAAGTTATGAAAATGGATATCGTAATTATAAGATTATTTATCATAGAATTTTAGATTACACGGTTCCTGTTGCGGCACAGACATCAATTCCTATATCACGTAATGTGGATTTTACTTCGTTACAGGATGTGAATGCATTGAATTATAAAAGACTTGAAGATCTTTTGGTATGTATTTTTCCATTAAAAGAGAAGTCAGTAATTATTGTTTTTTATAAAATAGGGGATCAATTAATGAAAAAATATGCCAAACAATTTAAAAAATTATCCGAAGAAGAAAAGTTGAGGGAAATCTTCTATCTACTGATTAGATATAAAGCATCAAATTATTTCTTTTCACCATTAATAAAGGATGTTTTAGTCGATGAAAATATCAGGGGAGTATATAGCATTGAAGATACAGCATTTAAGTATAGAAATAGCATTATGGATTTAGCGATTTTTGAAGATCTAAGTTGGAAACAAAAAATGCCGTGCATATTATCAGAAGAATATTCCATCCCAAATTTATCACGGAAGTCTTTATAGGCATCAATTAATCTAAATTGCTGAAAAGAAAGTTTTGGATTATTTGGGGAGTGAATAATTATGGAACCAATTTTTACTTTACAGTATGGAGAATTTGCTGTTGCGGATTACCTTTCAAAGAATATCAAAGATGTATCGGTCTTTATCCCGGCCTCTGCGCAGGAAAAGGGAATTGATCTGCTGCTCTATAAGTTTTGCAATGGGGTAAATTTAATCAATACGATACAGGTAAAAATGTCACGGACATACTATGATATTAATAAGAAGTATCAAGGAACCTTATGGTTCAATCGCTTTGTGCCACAAGACAATGCAGATTGGTTTATTTTGGTTGGGATATATGCCGATCTTCCCGTAGAAAGAGAGGCTTCAGCCAAATCTACGCAATGGAATACGATTATGTTGGCGTTTAAAAATAATGAAATGAAAAAGTTTATAGATGAGGTTCGATTGAAGAAAAATCCGGAACAAGAGGATAAAATGTTCGGATTTGGATTTAATGGAGCCAATGAAATCCGGCAGACTAGGGGATATGCGGTAGAACGAGATATGACACCGTATCTTATTGAAAATAGAATTGTTGAAATAGAGAATTCATTCCAATAAAGAGGGGATTTTTATGACTATAATTGATGGAAATAAGGTGATTCGAGACCTTCTTATTAAGAGCCTTGAATTGGATACATATGCGTATATCATGAATCAGGCCTATAAAACTAATGTTGCACGTGATGAAGACTTTCAGAAAAAGTTTAATCATTTTTATAGGATTAGAAGAGATCGTAATTGGCGAGAAAAATACTATGAGATTTTTGAAAATAATAAAACAAATAAGGATGATGTGACATTTGAAAATATTCTTTGTAATATTTACGTTTTTACGGATAAAACAGAAGCATCTTTTGCCAGTAAAATGTTAGCCACAATAAATCCAGAAAAGCCGATATGGGATAGCAGGGTACTTTCCTTTTTAAATCTTAAACCAAAAGGGAAAAATGTAGGTGAGTTACAGGACTCTATTATAGAGATTTATGCACAAATTGAAGAGTGGTATCGTGTATATTTGACGACAGATGAAGCCAGGGAGAATATTAGCCTTTTTGATAAATTGCTTCCACAGTATAGTTGGATTAGTGATGTCAAGAAAATTGACTACTTAATTTGGGGATTAGATAAATAGGATATGCCATTTGCTATTGTGTAAGAGCAAAGGGATTATTAAATAAAGCAGTGCTGTAAAAATACAATATACTAGGTTGAAACAACTGGATGATAGGGAGTTGAAGAGGTATAATAACACAAATTACAAGTGGATGAAAGGAATAAAAAATGAAGAAATATATTCTAGTTGACTTTCCAGATGGATTTGAGCCGCCAGATACATTTGACGGCGCAGAGAATTATGGAGCGACAGGAGAATGTGAGAAATGTCCATTTTATATGCATGACACTTATGATCCAATAGAAGAGTGCTGCTTATCAAGCGGGGCTTATGAGAAATGCCCCATAAAAGAATACTTCGAATAGTTCAGTATAGCATCGGTTAGCAATAATCGGTGCTTTTTTCATGCCCATTTTTAAGGAGGTGAGGGTTGTGGCAAATCGTATCAAAGGCATTACGGTGGAGATCGGCGGTGATACCACTGGTCTGGATAAAGCATTAAAGAGTGTCAATTCTTCCATCACAAAAACGCAGTCTGCCTTAAATGATGTGAACCGGCTCTTAAAACTCGATCCTTCCAACACGGTGCTGGTAGCGCAGAAACAGGAGTTGCTGGCCCAGGCAGTGAGCCAGACGGAAGAAAAACTGTCGGCTCTGGAAGCCGCACAGGAGCAGGTGGCCGCAGCCTTTGCCCGTGGGGATATCGGGGTGGATAAATATCAGGCGTTCCAGCGGGAAATTGAGGAAACCCGTGGGAAGCTGAACAAATATAAGGCTGACCTTTCCGATTTGCAGACGGAGCAGGACGCCCTTTCCCAGAACACGGCACGGCTGGAAAAGCTGTTTGCCGCTACGGGGACAGAGGTGGATAATTATGCGGATGTCCTTGGCACCCGGCTGACTTCTGCCATCAAAAACGGGACGGCAAACTCCGACCAGATGCGGACGGCCCTTAAGAAGATTGGGAAGTCTGCCACAGGAGGCAAAGCCGATATCCGCCAGCTGACGGACGCTCTGGATACCGTGGATGACGGGCAGGCGATCCAAAACCTGATCCAGCAGCTAAGAGAGGCCGGGGACGCTGCAGAAAATGCAGCGGACGATGTAGGCCAGATTGCGGAAAATACGAAAGGCGCTGCGCTCATGCAGGCGGCGGATCAGCTGTCTGCTGTGGGCGATAAGATACAGGAAATCGGCGATAAGGCGCTGGATGCCTATACGGATACCGAGAGCGCCGTGACCAAGGTGAATGCCTACTTTGGCGAGACGGGACAGGCTGCGGAGCAGTCCGCCAACGTGATCAAAAACGTGTACTCTGCCGGTGTGGGCGAAAGCATGGATGCTGTGGCCAATGCGGTTCTGATGGTAAAAAAGAACCTTGGCGATTTGAGCGAGACGGATCTCACCAACCTGACCCAGCAGGCGATCACACTGGAAGAACTGTATGGAATTGATATGAATGAAACCCTCCGGGGCGTCAATTCCCTGATGCAGCAGTATGGACTGACGGCGCAGGAAGCGATGGACTACATCGTGGTGGGTACCCAGAACGGTCTGGATAAAACCAATGAGCTGGGCGATAACCTCTCTGAGTATGCCGGGAAGTTCGCACAGGCCGGATATTCCGCATCGGAGTATTTCCAGCTGTTGGATAACGGCCTGAAGAATGGCGCATATAACCTCGACAAGGTCAACGATGCCATCAACGAGGTGACCACCCGTCTGGTGGACGGCACCATTGGGGAGTCCATCGGGATGTTCTCCACGAAAACACAGGAACTGTTTACTTCTTGGCAGAATGGCGGTGCTACCCAGAAACAGGTCATTGACTCCATTGTGGCGGATATCGCCGGGTGTACGAACCAGCAGGAAGCCTTAAACCTTGCGGCGCTGGCCTTTGGTACGATGGCCGAGGACGGGAACCTGAAATTCATCACGTCCCTGACCTCGGTAGGAAGTACCTATGACAGCGTGAAGGGTTCTGCACAGGGCCTGTTTGATGCAACGACCACGCCCATGCAGGAGATGGAGTCCAATACAAGAAAGCTGCAGCAGTCCCTTGTCCCTCTGGGAGAGAAGCTGGCGGAGATCGCCAATACGATCCTGCCGCCGCTGGTCAGTGTGATCCAGACGGTGAGCAGCTGGTTCCAGCAGCTGCCGGGGCCGGTGCAGAACTTTATCGTCATTCTTGGCGCTCTGCTGGCAGCCTTTACGGCCCTAACTCCGGTGATTGCGGCCTTGGCGGTGTCGGTTGGGGCGCTGAACATCTCCCTTCTGCCGATCATCGCCGTGATTGCGGCGGTAGCGGCGGTTATTGCCGGGATTATCGCCATCATCCAGAACTGGGGTGCCATTACCGAGTGGTTCGGGAACCTGTGGAATACCATCTGCACCGGGATCGGCACCATGATCGAGAGCGTGAAAACGTGGTTCTCCAACCTCTGGACACACCTGCAGAATGTCTGGAACGGCATCTGCAACGTGGTGCAGACCGCAGTCATGCTGTTAGGTTCTATTATTCAGGGTGCAGTGGACATCATCACGCTGCCCTTCCGGTTTATCTGGGAGAACTGCAAAGATATCGTGACTTCCGTCTGGAATGGGATTAAGGATACTGTCAGTTCCGTGCTGTCTGCCATCTCCGGTGTGATTTCCAGCATTATGGGAGCTATTCAGAACGTGATCAGTTCCATCTGGAACGCCATCAGCAGCAAGGTATCCGCAGTGGTGAACGCCATCAAAAATACCGTGACCTCTGTCTTTAACGCCATCAAGTCGGTGGCTTCTACGGTGTGGAATGGCATTAAATCTGTCATTTCCACGGTAGTGGATGGCATCAAGAGCAAGGTTTCCAGTGTGTTTAATGCGGTAAAGAGTACGGTGTCCAGCGTATTCAACGGGATCAAGAGTACCGCCACCACGGTGTGGAATGGGATCAAGACCGCCATCACGAAGCCGATTGAAGCGGCAAAGAATACGATCAAAGGGATCGTGGATAAGATCAGTGGATTCTTCTCCGGTATGAAGCTGAAGCTGCCAAAGATTAAGCTGCCCCATTTCAAGATTACGGGCAAGCTATCCCTTGCTCCGCCGAGCGTTCCCCATCTGTCGATTGACTGGTATAAGGAAGGCGGTATCCTAACGAAACCGACCATCTTTGGCATGAACGGCAACAGCCTGATGGCAGGTGGTGAGGCTGGCCGGGAGGCGGTGCTTCCGCTGAAAGGATTTTATAATCAGCTGGAAAATATTTTGTCCAGCAGAATGAATACCAGCGCAATGGAGAAGTATCTGGCGATCATTGCGGAAAACAGCTGTAAGGGACTGTATCTGGATGACGGGACGTTGGTAGGACACTTGCTTCCTGCCATTGACAGCGGCCTTGGGAAAACACAGAAACTGCAAAGGAGGCTGAGTCTATGAGGGCAGATGTGAAAATCAATGACTGTTGGATGTATGCGATGGGCTGGCTCCGGGAGGAGATCGATTTTCCTACGCCGCAGTCGCAGACCAATACGGTGGTGGTGCCGGGGCGCAACGCTCCGATCCGTTTTACCGAGGCGCTGGGGCGGGTGTCCTACCAACCCCGGAGTTTTACCATTACCCTGTCCATGCTGGGGAGCCGGGAGAAGTTCAACCAAATGAAGGATCAGCTAAATAACCGGTATGCCGGACAGCTGTGTCAGGTGATTTTAAGCGAGGAGCCGGATCTGTATGCCGTAGGTACCTTGGAACTGGAACCGGCCTATGATCCCCTCACCGGAAAGGGGCAGTTGGTGCTGTCCTGCTCGGACGGAGATTCCTACCGGTATCACACAGAAGAAACGGAAGTTTCCATTGCCGGAGGCGGCACAGTGATCCTGAACAATGACTACATGCCGGTGGTACCTACGGTCATCACCACAGCAGAGACGGCATTCAGTTGGAGCATCGGTGAAGATATATTCAAGAAGTCTGTCAGCGCTGGGACGTGGACATTCCCGGAACTGGAACTGCAGGAAGGGCAGAACTCGGTCAGCATTACGGGAGAAGGTACGACCACCTTCCGGTACCGGGAGGGACGCCTATGAGTGTATTCCGTATTTTTGTGGACGGGCAGTTATTCTATCATCCCCATCTGTCCCAGCTTTCCATCACGGAGGCGAAGGTGCAGGAGGATGCGGAGAATATCGACAGCCTGACCCTTTCTGCTCCGTTCAACCACCCCTATCTTTCTGCAATCCGGCCGATGGCTTCGACCATTGTCTGCAAGAAGGATGATCTCACGGTATTTGAGGGGCGGGCCTTGGATGATGGGACGGATTTTTATAATACGCACACATGGACCTGCGAGTCCTGCCTTGCGTATCTGAAGGACACCATGCAGCCTCCATTTTCCTATCAGGGACCGCTCCGTGGCCTGCTGGAGCAGTTCCTTTCCGTGCATAACGCTGCCGTGGAGGAAAAGAAGCGGTTCACCCTTGGGACGGTGACAGTGACGGATAACAACGACTATATCAGCTACAGCAATTCCGATTATTCCGTGACGCTGGACGCCATACAGGATAAGCTGATCAAGACACACGGCGGTTACTTACAGGTGCATTATACGGAGGACGGGAAAGTGCTGGATTATCTGGAGGACTTTCCCGACCGGTCATTACAGACGGTGGAGTTTGGCAAGAACCTGACCGATGTGAAGATCACCCGTGACCACACGGAGCGGGTGACGGTGCTGATTCCGCTGGGAGCGAAGCTGACCGAGACGGATGAAGATGGGAATGAAACGGAGACGGACACCCGGCTGGATATTACAGCGGTGAACGATGGTAAGAACTATGTGTACGATGAGGAAGCAGTAAAAGAGATCGGCTGGATCTGGACGACAGAAGTTTGGGAGGATGTGACACTGGCGGGAAACCTGCTGCGCAAAGCCAAGGCCCGGATCGCAGAACTGGCAAAAGGCGTCACCAGCATGGAACTGACCATTGTGGATGAGTCCGATACGGGTGCGGATATCGGGGATATCCGGGCGAGGATGTATGTGCGCTGCATCTCCAAACCGCATGGCATTGATGGGACATACCTTTGTCTCAGCCGGACACGGGACTATCTTGACCCTTCCGGCAATACCATCACCATCGGGGCGGCAGGCGTCCGGCTGACTTCCCAGTCTGCCAAGCAGGAGCAGAACATCACTTCTATCAAAGATGACCTGTTGGGGCAGACTTCCAAGATCGAGGATATGGCTTCAAAGGTGGAGCAAATCCCTGCCTTACAGGAAAATATCCGGGAATGCTACTCCGAGATTACAAAGACTTCGGAAGAAATCAATCTGTCCGTCCGGGAAGAATTCATTTCCCGTTCGGAGCTGGAGACGATCCAGAAGGATTTTGAAACCAGCATTACCCAGAACAGCACAGAAATCCGGATGGATTTCACGGCGATTACAGATGAAATCAAGGAAAATGTCTCCACGAACCAGCTGCTTCTGGAGGAGTATATCCGGTTTAAGGGCGCTTTGATTGAACTGGGAAAAGTCGGGAACGCCTTCACAGCAGAGCTATCCAACGAGGAACTGGCCTTTAAAGAGAATGGGCAGAAGATCGCCTATATCTCCAACCAGAGCCTTGTGATTACCAATGCGGAGATCCGCAACAAGCTATCCCTCGGCAATGAAAGCCGGGGGTGGTTTGATTTTATACCGAGAACCAATGGGAATCTTTCAATCAAATGGAGAGGCCCGGTCTAAGATGCTGAGAAAAGGAAGGGGTGAGAAGAATGGCATCCAGCGGCAGTTTTTCCGGCTCTATCCGGGATGGCCACTATAAGCTGCGGGTGGACTGGTCGCAGAGTAAGAATGTCTCTGCCAATACATCTACAGTGACCTGTAAGCTGTATCTGGTCAATGACTGGAGTTTAAGCATCAGCGGGCGGAGCGACAATACCTGTACCATTGACGGATCGGCGCAGACATTTTCCTCCCCGGCGATCAGCAACACGGGGACACATCTTCTGGGAACCGTATCAAGGACGGTCAATCATGCCAGCGATGGCAGTAAATCCTTGACGATTTCCGCTGTGTTCCAGATCCGGGCTACCATCAGTGGAACGTACTATGGAACGATCTCGGCCAGCGCCAACATCACGCTGGACAGCATCCCCCGTGCCTCCAGTGTATCCGCCGGGAATATGACGCTGGGATCTGCCGGGAAGATCAATATCAACCGTGCTTCCTCATCCTTTACGCATACGCTGACCTATTCCTTTGGAAATACCAGCGGAACGATTGCGACCAAGACAACGGCTACTTCCGTATCATGGACGCCGCCTCTTTCACTGGCAAACCAGATCCCGAATGCCACCAGCGGTACCTGTACCATTACCTGCACCACCTACAACGGGAATACGAATATCGGCTCCAAGACCTGTACGTTCAGTTTAAGTGTCCCGGCCAGTGTGAAGCCCACGATCTCAAGCCTTTCAGCAGCCCGGATTGACGGGGACGTCCCCAGTGCGTGGGGGATTTATGTACAGACGAAATCGAAGGTCAAGCTGACGATCAACGGGGCGGCGGGAAGTTACGGCTCTACCATCAAGTCCTACTCCATTACGGGCGGCGGATACAGCGGTTCTGCTTCCACGCTGACCACAGGGTTTCTCAACAATTCCGGCACCATTACCTTTAAAGCAACGGTAACGGATTCCAGAGGGAGGGTATCAGCGGAGGCTTCCGTTTCCATCACGGTGACGGCCTATTCCCCGCCATATTTCAATTCTTCCCTGTCCCAGCGGTGTTTGAGCAACGGGACGCTGGATGATGACGGGACATACATCCATGCGCTGGTGTCCTTTGGTTATTCCACCTGCGGCGGGAAGAATACACTCAAGACTTCCGTTCAGTACAAGCAGGTGTCTGCGGAGCAGTGGACGGACGCCGGAGTGACCTTTGCCTCCAATACTGCCTTCACCTACGGCAAAGGGCAGATTTCTGCGGAGACCTCTTATGATGTACGTTACACCTTGGAAGATGCATTTTCCACCATCTCCGTGCAGGAGATCGTCTCCACGGCTGCCGTGGTTATGGACTTTAAGAGCGGCGGCAAAGGCGTGGCGATTGGAAAGGTATCGGAAACCGATAATACTTTTGAGGTGGCCGAGAACTGGGATGTGAAAGTCTATGGGATGCTCCTGAAGGAATACATCCAGCAGTTTGCCAAAACGATGTATCCGGTAGGCAGTATCTATATGAGTACCAAGTCTACCAACCCCTCCACCTACTTTGGAGGCACTTGGGTGGCATGGGGCGGCGGCCGGGTGCCCGTGGGAATTAACACATCGGACAGCAACTTCAATACGGTGGAGAAAACCGGTGGTGCATCCACGGTTGCGCTGACCACAGCGCAGATGCCAAGCCACAGCCATGCCAAAGGTTCTCTGGCCACGGCGAGCGCCGGGGCGCATACGCACAACATCCAGAACCAGAAAGCTCCGTGGGGCCTTGACGGTGGAGGCAACCGCTGCCTTGTGGACGCCACGTCCGGATATACGGCAGTGACCAATAAAACCACAACCTCTGGAGGGGCGCATACGCACACCATTTCCGGTTCTACGGCGGCAGTAGGTTCCGGCAGCGCCCACAATAACCTGCAGCCCTATATCGTCTGCTATATGTGGAAGCGGACAGCATAACTTCATATTTTTTCTGGAAATCAGCGACTGTTCTTAGGAGCGGCCGCTTTTTTCATATCAACATTTCAAAGGAGGAACGCACCATGAAAGAATTCTGGAACACCATCCAACTCATCTTTTCCGCTGTGGGCGGCTGGCTGGGATATTTCCTTGGAGGCTGTGACGGTTTGCTTTACGCCCTCATCGCCTTCGTGGTGATCGACTACATCACGGGAGTGATGTGCGCCATCATCAACCGGCAGTTATCCAGCTCAGTCGGCTTTAAGGGGATCTTCCGCAAGGTGCTGATCTTCCTGCTTGTCGGGATTGCGAACATCATCGATGTGCAGGTGATCGGAACCGGGGCGGTCTTACGGACAGCGGTCATCTTCTTCTACATCTCCAATGAAGGCGTGAGCCTGCTGGAGAATGCGGGACATCTGGGACTCCCCATCCCGGAGAAAATCAAAACGGTATTAGAGCAGCTCCATGACAGAGCAGAAAATGGAAAGGAAGGTAATGAATAATGGCTTACACAAACAGTTCCCTTGTATCTTACACAAAACTCAGCCCCAACCACTCCGGGCAGAGGACACATTCCATTGACCGGATCACACCCCACTGCGTGGTGGGACAGCTGACGGCGGAGAGTATCTGCGGATGCTTTACCAGCCCGTCCAGAGAGGCCAGCTGTAACTACGGTATTGGAAAGGATGGGAAGATCGCCCTTTGCGTGGAGGAGAAGAACCGTTCTTGGTGTTCTTCCAGCAGTGCCAACGACCAGAGGGCGGTCACCATCGAGTGCGCCAGCGACCTGAATGCTCCCTACGCAATGACCACAGCCGTGTACAATTCTCTTGTGAAACTGTGTACGGATATCTGCAAGCGGAATGGGAAGAAGAAACTTTTCTGGCTGGGGGATAAGAACAAAACGCTGAACTATTCCCCGAAGTCTGATGAGATGGTACTGACTGTCCATCGCTGGTTTGCAAACAAGTCCTGTCCGGGAGACTGGCTGTATTCCCGCCTTGGGGATCTGGCCTCCAAGGTAACGGCAGCACTGGGAGGTTCTTCCTCCGGCTTCACAGGAACGGTTTTATACCGCGTCCGCAGAAGCTGGTCAGATGCCAAGAGCCAGAAGGGGGCTTTCAACAATCTGGATAACGCCAAGAAATGCGCTGACTCCAATGCAGGCTATTTTGTATTCGATGAGAGCGGCAAAGTTGTCTACACTGGAAAGCAGACTGGCTCTGGAAGTTCCACCGGTTCCTTCTTGGTACAGGTAACAGCAACCGACCTGAATATCCGTAAAGGCCCCGGCACGAATTATGCCAAGACCGGCAAGTATACGGGGAAAGGCGTATTCACCATTACCGAGGTGAAATCCGGCACGGGTTCTACCGCAGGGTGGGGAAAACTCAAGAGCGGTGCCGGCTGGATTTCCCTGGATTACTGCAAGCGTCTTTAAGAATTAAGAAAGAATAGGATTGCCCGCAGGCTGTGCGATAGAGGCATGGCCTGCGGGCCTTATTTTTTTGTCTGTGATACCCCCTCAAAGCACCGGGAAAATCTCCGTATTCTGAAGGAGGCATCCTTCGGATGGGAGGAATACCATGCAGGTGACAAAGATAACGGCTGGTTTTCAGAATCAGACGGTTGAACGGAAACCCTTCACAGATGAGGAACTACAAAGGGAATTTGACTATTACACGGCGCAAAAGCTACTGGAAAAGTTGAGAGAGGCAGGTCTGATTACCAAAGAAGAATTGGACAAAATTACGGCGAAAAACCGCCAATCTTTCTCTCCCTATCTGGCTCGGATTATGCCCTAAATGACTTGCTATTTGCAGGTGTCAGAGCGAATATGTCCGTACCGAAAGAGAGGTGAGAGGATGAAACGGATCACAAAGATTGAAGAGAATATGCTCCTCGAAAAGAGAAAACTTAGAGTGGCGGCCTACTGCCGGGTATCTACAGCCAGAGATGAACAGCTTGTTAGTCTGGCAGCGCAGAAGGCCCACTATGAGAGTTATATCAAATCCAATGATGAGTGGGAGTTTGCCGGACTTTACTATGATGAAGGTATTTCCGGTACGAAAAAAGAAAAGCGGGACGGGCTGCTGGCGATGGTTGCCGCCTGCGAGAGAGGAACGATTGACTTCGTCATTACCAAATCCATCAGCCGTTTTGCCAGAAATACCACGGACTGTCTGGAACTGGTGCGGAAGCTGTTGGATTTAAAGATCTACATCTATTTTGAAAAAGAAAATCTAAATACGGGCTCCATGGAGAGTGAATTAATGCTTTCCATTTTAAGCAGTCTGGCAGAAAGCGAGTCGGTGTCCATTTCTGAAAATGAGAAGTGGGGTATCAAGCGGCGCTTTCAGAATGGAACCTTCATCATTTCCTATCCCCCATACGGTTATGACAATGTGGATGGGGAGATGGTGATCGTGCCGGAGCAGGCGGAGATCGTGAAACAGATCTATGCGGACACGCTTGCGGGGAAAAGTACCCACGAGATTGCGGATGAACTGAATGAGCGTGGCGTTGCTACCAAGAAGGGCGGACATTGGACGCCGGGTACCGTCAACGCCATCATCGGGAATGAAAAGTATACGGGTGACGTCCTGTTCCAGAAGACCTATACGGACAGCAGCTTTAACCGACACCAAAACCGGGGAGAGCTTGACCAGTACCTGATGCAGGACCACCATGAAGAGATTATCAGCAGGGAGAAGTTTGAACTGGCCAATGCAGTTTTGAAACAGCGAGGGCGTGAAAAAGGAAATGGTTATGACACTGGGAGATACCAGAACCGGTATGGTTTTTCCGGCCGGATCTGCTGTGGAGAATGCGGCGGCAAATATAAGAGACGGATACATTATAAACCCAGCGGCCAATATGTGGCCTGGGCTTGTGCCAATCATCTGAAAGATAAGGGAAGCTGTTCGCAGAAATACATCACGGATGATGTCCTGAAACTGGCGTTTGTTACCATGATGAATAAGCTGGTTTTTGGACATCAGATGGTGCTGCGCCCTCTTTTGCAAAGCCTGCGGGGGCTGAATGATCAATCCCGGCTGCTAAAGATCAAGGAACTGGAAGCGGCAATCGAGAAAAACAGGGAGCAGAAACAGGTGTTGACGAACCTGATGGCAAGCGGCTATCTGGAGCCTGCTCTTTTTAATAAGGAAAGCAATGAGCTTGCGGCAGAAGCGGACACTTTGCGGCAGGAAAAGGACGGGCTGATGCGCTCCGTCAATGGAGATATGGTCAAAATAGAGGAACTGCAGCGGCTGCTCCGGTTTACATCCAAAGGAGCCATGATGACGGAATTTGATGATGAAATTTTCCTTTCCTTCGTGGAGCGGATCACCGTACTGTCCAGAAAAGAAGTGGTTTTTGAATTGAAATGCG
>UMGD01038849.1_pt1 | contig 18002 bp, 17 predicted proteins | sample 1965201 | NCBI WGS metagenome assembly UMGD01 (sample SAMEA4836066, study PRJEB28245) | human gut metagenome | biome: gut microbiome; material: fecal sample | place: Denmark | collected 2008 | reverse complement strand
AGGAACTGATGGGCGGAAGCGGAGACATCACGGTCTGGATCAACAGCCCCGGTGGCGACTGCGTAGCGGCTGCCCAGATCTATAACATGCTGATGGATTATCCGCACAACGTAACTGTGAAAATCGATGGTATCGCAGCCAGCGCCGCCTCGGTTATTGCGATGGCTGGCACGAAGGTGCTGGTATCGCCGGTATCCATGATGATGATCCACAATCCCATGACCGTGGCCATGGGTGATACCGCAGAGATGCAGAAAGCCATCGAGATGCTTGGTAGCGTGAAGGATTCCATCATCAACGCATATGAAATCAAGACCGGGCTGTCCCGCGCCAAGCTGTCCCATCTGATGGACGCTGAGACCTGGATGGACGCAAACAAAGCGGTGGAGCTTGGCTTTGCTGATGATATTCTCAAACGCTCCGATGTACCGGAGGACATGGAGCCGCCTGCGGTGTCCATGCTCTATTCCAAAGCGGCTGTGGTCAACTCTCTCATGGATAAGATTGCAGCCAAGTGCAGGACCAATCCTAAGAAAATTGAAGATTCCAAACCCAAGGGCCGCTCCGTAGACAGTCTCTACGAGCGGCTCAATCTTTTGAAAAATTAAAGGAGGATACCACAATGACGATTCTTGAACTGCGCGAGAAGCGCGCCAAAGCCTGGGAAGCCGCAAAGGCATTTTTGGATTCCCATAGAAACGATAAGGGCGTCCTGTCCGCCGAGGATGATGCCGCCTACACCCGCATGGAGCAGGAGATCACCGACCTGGGCAAGGAGATTGCCCGCCTGGAACGCCAGGAGGCACTGGATGCAGAACTGAACCGCCCGGTGAACAAGCCCTTGACGGGTAAGCCTATGAACGGCAAGGAGGAGGCTAAAACTGGCCGTGCGGCGGATGAGTACCGCCAGAATTTCTGGAATATGATGCGCTCCAAAGCACCGATGCCTTCTGTGGTAAACGCGCTGCAGATCGGCACGGATTCCGAGGGCGGGTATCTGGTGCCGGATGAATATGAGCGTACTCTGGTAGAGGCACTGGAAGAAGAGAATATCTTCCGCCAGCTTGCAAAGGTGATCCAGACCTCCAGCGGCGACCGGAAGATCCCGGTGGTGGCATCCAAGGGAACTGCCTCCTGGATTGATGAGGAAGGAGCCTACACGGAAAGCGATGACTCCTTTGCGCAGGTATCCATTGGAGCCTACAAGCTGGGGACGATGATCAAGGTTTCCGAGGAACTGTTAAATGACAGTGTGTTTGACCTGGAGTCCTACATTGCCAGGGAGTTTGCGAGGAGAATCGGAACCAAAGAGGAGGAAGCCTTTTTTACTGGGGACGGTACCGGAAAGCCTCTGGGAATCCTGGCTGCCTCTGGTGGTGCGGAAACTGGTGTGACGGCTGCATCCGCCACTGCGGTGACAGCAGATGAACTGATGGATCTGTTCTATTCTCTGAAATCTCCGTACCGTAAAAATGCGGTGTGGATTTTAAATGATTCAACCATCAAAGCCATCCGTAAGCTGAAGGATAATAATGGGCAGTACCTGTGGCAGCCGTCCCTGGTAGCCGGTACGCCGGACACGATCCTTGGCCGGCCGGTGAAAACCTCTACTTATATGCCTGCCATCGCGGCCGGGGCGAAGACCATTGCTTTTGGTGATTTCTCTTATTACTGGATTGCAGACCGTCAGGGGCGCTCTTTTAAACGCCTCAACGAACTGTATGCGGCAAACGGTCAGGTAGGTTTCCTTGGCTCCCAGAGAGTAGATGGAAAGATGATCCTGTCGGAGGCTGTTAAGGTGCTGGTACAGAAAGCCGGATCTGCGGGTTAAGGATACAGATAGCTATGGAGGGGCATGAAGGTAGCGTCCATGCCCTTCCTCCCTATTGGAGGTGAGGATGATGGTGGTAACGCTGGAAGAGATGAAACAGTATCTCCGGGTTGATTATGAAGATGACGACCAGTTGATTACGGGCTTTATAGCATCTGCCGAGCAGCTTTGCCGGGATATTCTCCGGGTGGATGAGACAGCGGATTTAGAAAAGGATGAGACCGTAAAAGTTGCTGTCATGTATGCAGCCGCATATTTCTATGAACACCGGGAGGAAGCGGACCATCATGATTTGGCTCTGACAATCCGCTCCCTCCTGTTTGGCTCAAGGAAGGAGGCTTTCTGATGAAAATTGAACTGTTGAATGTCAGGATTTTCATTTCAAAGAATACGGTGGTCACCGATGCCATCGGAAACCACCGGAATGAGTGGAAGCCTTTCTATACCTGTTATGCGACCGTCAGCGGCGAGGCTGGGAAAGAACAGACGGATGCAGGGATGGTGGTAGATGACTCCAATATTGATTTTACGATCCGTTGGTGTAAAAAGGCGGCTGAAATTGACAGCACCCATTTCCGTGTAGAGTTCAATGGGGAACTTTATAATATCGCCGCTGTGGATCACATGAATTACAGGCGCAAAAGCATCAAGCTGTCCTGTGAGAAAGTGAGGCGGTAGGATGGGAAAGGAAATTTCTATCAGCCAGCTTTCTGCGGCGGTGATGGAGGAATTGGAAGAATATGCAGATCTGGCCGCAGAAGATATGAAATCGGCGGTAAAGAAAGCGGCGACAACTGTCCGGAAGGATATTGAAACCAGCGCTCCAAGGAATACCGGGGATTATGCCAAAAGCTGGGCTGTGAAGACTACAAAGGAAAGTTCCAATGCCCTGCAGGTAACCGTGCATTCACGGAACCGGTATCAGCTTGCTCATCTGCTGGAGTATGGCCATGCGAAGCGCGGCGGAGGCCGGGTTGCAGCAAGGCCACATATCGCTGCTGCGGAAGAGGCCGGAATTGAACAGCTGGAGCGTGAAATCGAGAGGAGCCTGACAAATGGATGATTTGGTAAGACTTTTAGAGGAAACGGGCATCCCTTTTGCTTATGACCATTTTGCGGAAGGGGAATCCCCTGATCCTCCGTTCATTTGCTACCTTCTGCCCCAGAGCGATAACTTTTCCGCAGATGGGAAGGTTTACCTGAAGGTCAGCAGCGTGAATATCGAACTGTACACGGACAGCAAGGATCTGGCCGTGGAACAGACACTGGAAGCCGTGCTGGATACGCACGGTATTTTTTATGACAAAACAGAGGTCTGGATTGAGAGCGAAAAGCTCTATGAAGTCCTCTACTCGTTTGAAATGGAGGTATGATTTTCATGGGAAACAAGGTGAAATACAACCTGAAAAATGTCCATGCAGCGAAATTGACGGAGACGGCAGATGACGGGGGGACTCCGGTGTTTGCATATGCGGCCCCGAAGGCAATTCCGGGTGCAGTCAGTATCAGTCTGGATGCAGAGGGCGAAACCAGCCCCTTCTATGCGGATGGTATTGTGTACTTCCGCAGCGTGACCAACAACGGTTACAGCGGTGATCTGGAGATCGCCCTGATCCCGGAGTGGTTCCGCACGGAGATCCTGCAGGAGAAGCTGGATGCAAAAGGGGTGCTGGTTGAAAACAGCGGTGTTGGCGAGAGCGTGAAATTTGCCCTGCTCTTTGAGTTTGACGGGGACGTGAATGCCATCCGCCATGTGCTGTATAACTGTTCTGCCTCCCGCCCGTCTATCGAGTCGGAAACGAAGGAAGATACGATTGAACCGGGTACAGAGACACTGTCCATTACCGCCGATCCCCGTTCCGATGGGCTGGTCAAGGCCAGAACCGGCGATACCACAGATGCCGGTACTTATGCGAATTGGTATAAGGCAGTGTACACACCGACTGAAGACGAGCCGGAAGAAACAACTGGTCAGGGAGGTAGCGTATGATCAAGCGTGAGATAGAAATAAGCGGGAAGAAGGTGCCGTTCCGTTCCTCTGCCACGATCCCCCGCCTGTATCGGGCGAAGTTTAAGAGGGATATTTTCAAGGATCTGTCCAAGCTGGAAAAATCCTATAGGGGAAAGACGGAAAACGGTGAGGAGCTGCAGATCGAGGACCTGGAGATTTTTGAGAACGTGGCCTATGTGATGGCCTACCATGCGGACAACAGCATACCGGCGAACATAGAGGACTGGCTGGATCAGTTCGATATGTTCTCCATTTATGAGGTGCTGCCGCAGATTCTGGAACTGTGGGGCGAGAACCTTGTGACGGATGTGACGTCAAAAAAAAGATTGGCAGAAGTGAGCGGGAAATGACCACGCCGCTGTTCCTTCTGCGAAGCGTGGAACTGGGGATTTCCATCCGGGATCTGGATTTGCTTACGATTGGGCTGGTTCTGGATATGTGGACGGAAAAATCCAATGACGGCGTGAAATATAAGCGGCTTGCCACTCAGGAGGACTTCGATAAGTTCTGAGGCAGCATCGGTTAGAAATAATCGGTGCTTTTTTCATGCTCGGAGCAATCCGGGCTTTTTTCATGCCCATTTTTAAGGAGGTGAGGGTTGTGGCGAACCGGATTAAGGGTATCACAGTTGAGATCGGTGGCGATACCACAGGGCTTGATAAGGCGCTGAAGAGCGTCAATTCTTCTATCACGAAAACGCAGTCTGCCTTAAATGATGTAAACCGTCTGCTAAAACTCGATCCTTCCAATACGGTGCTGGTGGCGCAGAAGCAGGAACTGCTGGCTCAGGCGATAAGCCAGACGGAAGAAAAACTGTCGGCGCTGGAAGCCGCACAGGAGCAGGTGGTCGCAGCCTTTGCCCGTGGGGATATTGGGGCGGATAAGTATCAGGCGTTCCAGCGGGAGATTGAGGAAACCCGTGGAAAGCTGAACAAATATAAGGCTGACCTTTCCGATTTGCAGACAGAGCAGGATGCCCTTTCCCAGAATACTGCACGGCTGGAAAAACTGTTTGCTGCTACGGGAACGGAAGTCGATGACTATGCGGATGTCCTTGGCAGTCGGCTGACCTCTGCGATTAAAAATGGTACGGCGAATTCTGACCAGCTGCGGACGGCCCTTGAGAAGATCGGAAAGTCTGCCACAGGAGGGAAAGCCGATATCCGCCAGCTGACGGACGCTCTGGACACGGTGGATGACGGGCAGGCGATCCAAAACCTGATCCAGCAGTTAAGAGAGGCCGGAGACGCTGCGGAAAATACAGCGGACGATGTGGGCCAGATTGCTGAAAACACGAAAGGCGCTGCGCTGATGCAGGCAGCGGATCAGCTGTCTGCCGTGGGCGATAAGATACAGGAAATCGGGGATAAGGCACTGGATGCCTATACCGATACCGAGAACGCCGTGACCAAGGTGAATGCTTACTTTGGAGAGACGGGACAGGCAGCGGAGCAGTCCGCAAATGTCATTAAAAACGTGTACTCTGCCGGTGTGGGCGAAAGTATGGACGCTGTGGCCAATGCGGTTCTGATGGTCAAAAAGAACCTTGGGGATTTGAGTGAAACCGATCTGACCAACCTGACCCAGCAGGCGATCACTTTAGAGGAACTGTACGGCATTGACATGAATGAGACCCTTCGAGGCGTCAATTCCCTCATGCAGCAGTACGGTCTGACCGCTCAGCAGGCGATGGACTACATCGTGGTGGGTACCCAGAACGGTCTGGATAAGACAAATGAGTTAGGGGATAACCTTTCCGAGTATGCGGGTAAATTCGCACAGGCCGGGTATTCTGCCTCGGAGTATTTCCAGCTGCTGGACAATGGTCTGAAGAACGGCGCTTACAATCTTGACAAGGTCAACGATGCCATCAATGAGGTCACCACCCGTCTGGTGGACGGCACCATTGGGGAGTCCATCGGCATGTTCTCCACGAAAACACAGGAGCTGTTTACCTCTTGGCAAAATGGCGGTGCTACCCAGAAACAGGTCATTGACTCCATCGTGGCGGATATTGCCGGATGTACAAACCAGCAGGAAGCCTTAAACCTTGCAGCGCTGGCTTTTGGAACGATGGCCGAGGATGGGAACCTGAAATTCATCACTTCCCTGACTTCGGTGGGAAGTACTTATGACAGTGTGAAAGGTTCTGCACAGGGGCTGTTCGATGCAACGACCACGCCTATGCAGGAGATGGAATCCAACACCCGGAAGCTGCAGCAATCCCTTGTTCCTCTGGGAGAGAAGCTGGCTGAGATCGCCAATACAATCCTTCCTCCGCTGGTTGCGGTAATCCAGACGGTAAGCAACTGGTTTGCGCAGCTGCCGGGGCCGGTGCAGAACTTTATCGTCATTCTTGGCGCTCTGCTGGCGGCTTTTACGGCACTGACTCCGGTGATTGCGGCCTTGGCGGTGTCGGTTGGGGCGCTGAATATCTCCCTCCTACCGATCATCGCCGTGATTGCGGCGGTAGCGGCGGCCATTGCCGGGATTATCGCCATCATCCAGAACTGGGGAGCCATTACCGAGTGGTTTGGGAACCTTTGGAATACCATCTGTACCGGGATCGGCACCATGATCGAGAGTGTGAAAACGTGGTTCTCCAACCTCTGGACACACCTGCAGAATGTCTGGAACGGCATCTGCAACGTGGTGCAGACTGCCGTGATGCTGCTCGGCTCTATCATTCAGGGAGCCGTGGACATCATCACGCTGCCGTTCCGGTTTATCTGGGAGAACTGCAAAGATATCGTCATTTCCGTCTGGAATGGGATCAAGGATACCGTCAGTTCCGTGCTGTCAGCCATTTCCGGTGTGATCTCCAGCATCATGGGGGCGATCCAGAACGTGATCGGTTCCATCTGGAACGCCATCAGCAGTAAAGTGTCCGCAGTGGTGAATACCATCAAAAATACAGTGACTTCTGTCTTTAATGCCATCAAGTCTGTAGCTTCTTCAGTGTGGAACGGGATTAAATCTGTGATCTCCACGGTGGTGGACGGGATCAAGAGCAAGGTTTCTTCCGTATTCAACGCCGTAAAGAGTACAGTCTCCAGTGTATTCAACGGGATCAAGAGTACCGCCACCACGGTGTGGAATGGGATCAAGACCGCCATCACGAAGCCGATTGAAGCAGCCAAAAATACGATCAAAGGGATCGTGGATAAGATCAGCGGTTTCTTCTCCGGCATGAAGCTGGAACTGCCGAAGATCAAGCTGCCCCATTTCAAGATTACGGGCAAGCTATCCCTTGCTCCGCCGAGCGTTCCCCACCTGTCGATTGACTGGTATAAGGAAGGCGGTATCATGACGAAACCGACCATCTTTGGTATGAACGGCAGCAGCCTGATGGCAGGCGGCGAGGCTGGCCGGGAAGCGGTTCTTCCGCTCAAAGGCTTTTACCAGCAGCTGGATCAGATGATCTCCAGCTATCTGAATACCAGTGCTTTGGAGAAATATCTGGCGATCATTGCGGAGAACAGCAGCAAGGGGCTGTATCTGGATGACGGGACGCTGGTGGGGCATCTGCTCCCCGCCATTGACAGCGGCCTTGGGAAAACACAGAAACTGCAAAGGAGGCTGAGCCTATGAGGGCAGACGTAAAAATCAACGACCGTTGGATGTATGCGATGGGCTGGCTCCGGGAGGAGATTGACTTTCCCACGCCGCAGTCGCAGACCAACACGGTTGTGGTACCGGGGCGCAATGCTCCGATCCGCTTTACGGAGGCGCTTGGGCGGGTGTCCTACCAGCCCCGGAGCTTTTCGATTACCTTATCCATGTTGGGGAGCCGGGAAAAGTTTAATCAGAGGAAAGATATTCTCGCCAATCTTTATGCCGGACAGCTGTGTCAGGTGATCTTAAGTGAGGAGCCGGATCTGTATGCTGTGGGTACCTTGGAACTGGAACCCGCCTATGATCCCCTCACCGGAAAGGGGCAGATGATGCTGTCCTGCTCGGACGGAGATTCCTACCGGTATCACACAGAAGAAACGGAGGTCTCCATTACCGGAGGCGGCACGGTGATCCTGAACAATGACTACATGCCTGTCGTACCCACGGTAGTAACGACAGCGGAAACAGCACTGAGCTGGAGCATTGGCTCTGATACCTTCCGCAAATCCGTCAGCGCCGGGACATGGACGTTCCCGGAACTGGAACTGCAGGAAGGGCAGAACTCGCTCAGCATTACGGGAGAAGGAACGGTCACCTTCCGGTATCGGGAGGGACGCCTATGAGTTTGTTTCGAGTGTTTGTGGATGGGCAGTTGTTTTACCATCCCCGTCTGTCCCAGCTTTCCATCACGGAGGCGAAGATGCAGGAGGATGCGGAGAATATCGACAGCCTGACCCTTTCTGCCCCGTTCAACCATCCCTATCTTTCTTCCATTCAGCCGATGGCTTCGACCATTGTCTGTAAGAAGGATGATCTCACGGTCTTTGAGGGGCGGGCTTTGGATGACGGCACGGATTTTTATAACACCCACACATGGACGTGCGAGTCCTGCCTTGCGTATCTGAAGGACACCATGCAGCCTCCATTTTCTTATCAGGGGCCGCTCCGTGGCCTGCTGGAGCAGTTCCTCTCTGTGCATAACGCTGCCGTGGAGGAAAAGAAGCAGTTTACCCTTGGTACGGTGACAGTGACGGATAACAACGATTATATCAGCTACAGCAATTCCGACTATTCTGTGACGCTGGACGCCATACAGGACAAGCTGGTCAAGACACATGGCGGGTACTTACAGGTGCGTTATACGGAAGACGGGAAGGTGCTGGATTATCTGGAGGATTTTCCGGACCGCTCGCTGCAGACCGTGGAGTTTGGCAAGAACCTGACGGATGTGAAGATCACCCGTGACCACACGGAGCGGGTAACGGCGCTGATCCCGCTGGGGGCGAAGCTGACGGAGACGGATGAGGAGGGCAACGAAACCGAGACGGACACCCGGCTGGATATTACAGCGGTGAACGATGGAAAAAACTACGTGTACGATGAAGAAGCAGTGAAAGAGATCGGCTGGATCTGGACGACCGAAGTCTGGGAGGATGTGACACTGGCGGGAAACCTGCTGCGCAAAGCCAAGGCCCGGATCGCAGAACTGGCCAAAGGCGTCACCAGCATGGAACTGACCATCGTGGATGAGTCCGATACGGGTGCGGATATCGGGGACATTCGGGCAAGGATGTATGTCCGGTGTATTTCCAAGCCACACGGGATTGACGGGACATACCTGTGTCTCAGCCGGACACGGGATTATCTTGACCCTTCCGGCAATACCATCACCATCGGGGCGGCAGGCGTCCGGCTGACTTCCCAGTCTGCGAAGCAAGACCAGAACATCACTTCCATTGAGGATGACCTGCTGGGGCAGACTTCCAAGATCGAGGTGATTACGGGGACAGTGGATCAGATCAATGCCCAGAAGATGTACCGGACAGAACTGGTGGTGGATGGGGTGAACATCTTCCGGGATAAGGGACAGAAAAGCATCCTTCGCTGCCGGGTGTATTCGTGGGATAAGGAGATCACGGATACCCTTCCGGTCAGCAGTTTTGTCTGGCACCGGAATTCCGGCCGGGAAGACCTTGATGCCGACTGGGACAGTTCCCATACGGGCATGAAATCCATCACGGTTACTACGGAAGATGTGACGGACAACGCATCGTTTTATTGTGAAATCACGATTTAAACAGGAGGAGACGAACATGGCAATTTTGACTTCCAGCCAGCAGACCTTTGTGGATATCACAGACCAGAGGAAACTGTCGGCCTATATCACATCCAATCTGCCGAAGTCGCAGATTGAAGACCCTAACGTGCTGCCCCATACCTATGCGCCGGACTGGGCCAGCACACCTTTGACCCTTACCCCGGTGGTGTTCCTTGACCAGACCAATCTGGCGCTGGACGCATCGGGGCTAACGATCTCGTGGAAACGAAAGGAAGGAAATGGAGCGGAAGCGGCTCTGACCTCCGGGGAAAGCGTTTCCAAAGGCGTCCTGACGGTCAATGCCAATAAGCTGGCGGCAGCCACTTCCGGGATGCTCACCTACCTTTGCTATATCAGCTATTACGACTCGGAGACGAAGAACACGGTCAATATCTCCGCTGATATCACCTATACGCTGATCCGCAACGCACAGAACGCCAAGCTGGCCTATCTGTCTGCGGACACCTACGTGTTTAAGTATGATTCCAATTCCTCTCTGGTTGGGGCCAAGCAGGCTACCCTGACGGCGCAGGTGCAGGGAGTCACCATTACAGCATGGCAGTATAAGGACAGCACCGGGGCATGGAAGGATTATCCCACCACATCAGACAACGCCAGCATTTCCGGCGGCACTTTGGTGGTCAAACCAGAACATGCGGTGTTCTTTAACGGAGTAGCCCAGATCAAGCTGGCCACCGATGACCCGGATGTGTATGATACCACTTCCCTGACAAAGATCTATGACGGTTCTCAGGGGGAGCCGGGTGCGGCAGGAACGGGCGGGCTTTCCGTCATCCTTGGAAATGAGGCCCAGAATATCGCTTGCACTTCCGGCGGTCTGGTAGCGGCGGCTACGGAGGTGACCATTCCCTTTATGGGTTACTTGGGCATCAATCAGACTGCCTGCAGCTGTACAGTAGGAACGCTGCCATCTGGGGTGACGGTGAAAAGCAATACCGCTGCGACCGCTTCCAAGGCCGGATCGGTGGTACTGTCTTTTGCTGCCAATGCGACCCTCGGCGGTGCAACCGTTCTGAATGGTACGATAGACCTGACCTTTACAATCTCCGGGGCCTCCGTGGTAAAGAAGTTTGCATGGACAAAGTCAAATAAGGGCAGCAACGGAGCCAGCGGTGCCAATGCAATCGTATTCTCTGTGTATGCGCCGGAAGGCACTGTTGTCATTAACCAGTCCGGCAGCCTTGCGTTGGCGGCAGTTGGCTATGACGGCGCTTCAGAGATTACCACGGGAGCTACCTACCAGTGGGCGAAATACACAGGTGGTGAGTGGGAGAATATCACAGGAGAAACGTCCTCCACCCTGTCGGTATCAGGGGCGGATATCGTGAACATCCAGTCCTACCGCTGTACCATGACCTACAAGGGCAATACCTACGAGGATGTGATCACCGTGGAAGATAAATCCGATCCTTATGTATCGGAGATGCTTTCCATCGGGGGATTTACGGTCAAGAACAATCTCGGCGGTGTGGTGCCTTATGTGATCGTCCGTACCAACCAGAAGGAAGTCGATCCCCTGCTTGGCAGTATCTCGGAGACCGCCCCGTCCAATCCAAAGGAAGGGGACTTCTGGTATCAGGTGGATCACTCCGGCCAGACGGTAACCCTGATGAAGTATTCCGGTACGTCTTGGGCGGCTGCCACGGAAAAGCAGTCCCTGACCTACACATGGTATGCGCAGGACAAGGCTGGTCATGCGGCGGAGTTTGATAAGGCCGGGAAGGTGATCTACCTTTCCGCAGCGGATATTGACAGTATCCTGACGCTACAGTGTGATGTATCCAACTGACCGGAGGTGATCGCATGGCGCTTATAACCAGCTGTCAGGCAACCTTCCAGAATTTCTCCGGTTATGAGGATGACCTTGCCTCCTTGGAGGAAAACATCCGGGAATGCTACTCCGAGATCACGAAAACCTCGGAACAGATCAATATGTCCGTCCGGGAGGAATTCATTTCCCGCTCAGAAATGGAGACGATCCAGAAGGATTTTGAAACCAGCATTACTCAGAGCAGCACAGAAATCCGGATGGATTTCACTACGATTACGGACGAAATCAAGGAAAATGTCTCTACGAACCAGTTGCTTTTGGAGGAATATATCCGGTTTAAAGGTGCTTTGATTGAACTGGGAAAAGTCGGGAACGCCTTCACAGCAGAACTATCCAACGAGGAACTGGCCTTTAAAGAGAATGGACAGAAGATTGCCTATATCTCAAACCAGAGCCTTGTGATTACCAATGCGGAGATCCGCAACAAACTATCCCTCGGCAATGAAAGCCGGGGGTGGTTTGATTTTATACCGAGAACCAATGGGAACCTTTCAATCAAATGGAGAGGTCCCGTCTAAGATGCTGAGAAACGGAAGGGGTGAGAACGATGGCATCCAGCGGTAGTTTTTCCGGTTCCATCCGGGACGGCCACTATAAGCTGCGGGTGGACTGGTCGCAGAGCAAGAATGTCTCTGCCAATACGTCTACGATTACCTGTAAGCTGTATCTGGTGAATGACTGGAGTCTGAATATCAGTGGGCGAAGCGACAATACCTGCACAATTGACGGATCGGCTCAGACTTTTTCCTCCCCAGCGATTAGTACTACGGGGACACATTTGCTGGGAACGGTATCAAGGACGGTCAATCATGCCAGCGATGGCAGTAAGTCCTTAGCGATTTCAGCAGTGTTCCAGATCCGGGCAACCTTAAGTGGGACGTACTATGGAACAATCACAGCCAGCGCCAATATCACGCTGGATAGCATACCCCGTGCCTCCAGCGTATCTGCTGCGAATATGACGATGGGGTCTGCCGGTACGATTTCGATCAGCCGTGCTTCTTCCGCTTTTACGCATACGCTGACGTATTCCTTTGGAAATACCAGCGGGACAATTGCAACCAAGACAACGGCAACTTCTGTATCATGGACGCCAGCTCTTTCGCTGGCCAGCCAGATCCCGAATGCGATTAGCGGTACCTGCACAATCACTTGCACGACCTATAACGGAAATACGAATATTGGTTCCAAAACCTGTACGCTGACTTTAAGTATCTCTGCCAGTGTGAAACCGACTATTTCCAGCCTGACTGCTTCCCGGATTGATGGAGAAGTGCCAAGTACATGGGGAATTTATGTGCAGACAAAGTCCAAGGTAAAGCTGACGATCAATGGGGCGGCTGGAAGTTATGGCTCCACCATCAAGTCCTATTCCATTACCGGTGGCGGGTACAGTGGTTCCGCTTCCACGCTGACGACAGGGTTCCTTAATAATTCCGGGACAATTACCTTTAAGGCTACCGTAACGGATTCCAGAGGCCGTGTATCGGCAGAGGCTTCCGTTTCAATCACGGTAACCGCCTATTCCCCGCCATACTTCAATTCCTCATTGTCCCAGCGTTGCTTAAGCAATGGGACGCTGGATGATGACGGGACATATATCCATGCAATGGTGTCCTTTGGCTATTCCACCTGCGGTGGGAAGAACACCCTCAAAACTTCTGTCCAGTACAAGCAGGTGTCTGCGGAGCAGTGGACGGACGCCGGGGTGACCTTTGCCTCCAATACCGCCTTCACCTATGGCCGGGGGCAGATTTCTACGGAGACCTCCTATGATGTGCAGTACACGCTGGAGGATGCGTTTTCCACCATTTCCGTACAGGAGATCGTCTCCACGGCTGCCGTGGTCATGGACTTTAAGAGCGGCGGCAAAGGCGTGGCGATTGGAAAAGTTTCAGAAACCGATAACACCTTTGAGGTGGCCGAGAACTGGGATGTGAAGGTCTACGGAATGTTACTGAAAGAATATATTCAGCAGTTTGCCAAAACGATGTATCCGGTAGGCAGCATCTATATGAGTGTCACTTCTACCAATCCCGCTACTTATTTTGGAGGCACTTGGGTGGCGTGGGGCAGCGGCAGGGTGCCGGTAGGAATTAACACATCGGATAGCAACTTTAATACGGTGGAGAAAACCGGAGGTGCATCGGCGGTTACACTGACTGCCAGTCAGATGCCAAGTCATACGCATACGTTCACTGGAAGTTCTACCACGACCAACAGTGCAGGCGGTCATACGCACAATATTGGTCGTGATACAGATGGAGGTGCAGGCAGCAGCCGCTACACAGTGCATAGTGCAGGAACTTCTGGGGCACAGGCTACTTCCCCGACCAGTAGTGCCGGGGCGCATACTCACTCACTGACTCCAAAAGGGAAGAATGCAAATACGGGAGGTGGTGGCTCTCACACCAACCTGCAGCCCTATATCGTCTGCTATATGTGGAAGCGGACAGCATAACTTTATATTTTCTGGAAATCAGCGACTACTCTTCGGGGTAGCCGCTTTTTTCATACCAAAATTTCAAAGGAGGAACGCACCATGAAAGAATTCTGGAACACCATCCAAATCATTTTTTCCGCTGTGGGCGGCTGGCTGGGGTATTTCCTTGGCGGCTGTGATGGCTTGCTTTATGCCCTGATCGCCTTCGTGGTGATTGACTACATCACGGGTGTGATGTGCGCCATCATCAACCGGGAGTTATCCAGCGCGGTCGGCTTTAAAGGGATCTTCCGCAAAGTGCTGATCTTCCTGCTTGTCGGGATTGCAAACATCATCGATGTGCAGGTGATCGGAACCGGGGCGGTCTTACGGACAGCGGTGATCTTTTTCTACATCTCCAATGAAGGCGTGAGCCTGCTGGAGAATGCAGGACATCTGGGACTGCCGATCCCGGAAAAGATCAAAACGGTATTAGAGCAGCTCCATGACAGGGCGGAAAAAATAGAAACGGAGGAGAAATAGATGAAGCTTGTACAGAGTATTTTAACGAAAAATCCATGTTATACGGCGGGGAGAAAGATTACGGTGAAGGGGCTGATGCTCCACTCGGTGGGCTGTCCCCAGCCCAAGGCATCCGTGTTTATCAATTCCTGGAACAGCCCGTCCTATGATAATGCCTGTGTGCATGGGTTTATTGATGGGAATGACGGGACGGTATATCAGACCCTTCCCTGGAACCATCGGGGCTGGCACTGCGGTTCCGGCAGTAAGGGGAGCGGCAACAATACCCATATCGGCGTGGAGATGTGCGAGCCAGCCTGTATCAAGTACACAAGCGGGGCGAATTTTACCTGCTCCGATACCGCAACGGCAAAGGCTGTGGCGAAGCGCACTTATGAAGCGGCGGTAGAACTGTTTGCCATGCTGTGCAGGCAGTATAACCTGAACCCGACCGCCGACGGCGTGATCATCAGCCACCGGGAGGGACACAGCCGGGGCATCGCTTCTAACCACGGCGACCCGGAGCATCTCTGGACACAGCTTGGTATGGGTTACACGATGGACACCTTCCGTCGGGCGGTTAAAGCGGCGATGGACGGCGGCTCCTCTGCGGAAACCAGCGGCTATACCAAGATCATGGGAACCGCTGTGGCCACGGCAGAGCAGATGAAAACCTACATTCGGGGGAAGAACCCGCAAGTTCCGCAGAGTGTCCTGGACATGATCCCGCTGTACCTGTCCGAGGGGCAGGCAGAGGGTGTGCGCGGCGACATTGCCTTTGCGCAGTCCTGCCTGGAAACCGGGAACTTTACCTTCTCTGGCTCTGCGGTCACACTGGATCAGAACAACTTCTGCGGGATGGGCGTGACGAGCAATGGGCTGAAGGGAAATTCCTTTGATACGCCGCAGCTCGGCATCCGGGCGCAGATCCAGCACCTGAAAGCGTATGCTTCCACCGATGCTTTGCAGAATGACTGCGTTGACCCGCGTTTTAAGTACGTCATCAGGGGTAGCGCGGAATATGTGGAGTGGCTCGGCCAGCAGGAAAACCCCCAGGGGAAAGGCTGGGCGGCCGGCGCCGGGTATGGGGAGAAAATCCTGACTATCTTGAAGAATATCTGCGGTACGGCGGGCGGCGCTTCCGGGACTGCCGACATCTGGTACCGGGTCCGTAAGACCTGGGCGGACGCCAAATCGCAGGTCGGGGCCTTCCGCGTTCTGGAGAATGCGAAGAACTGTGCGGATGAGAATCCGGGATATTGTGTGTTCGATGTAAATGGTGTAAACATTTACACGCCGAAAGAGGTATCCTTTTCACCATATCTGGTACGGGTTTCCATTACAGATTTGAACATCCGCAAAGGGCCAGGAACGAACTATGCCAAGACGGGGAAGTTCACCGGTAAGGGCGTGTTTACCATCGTAGAGATGCAGACAGGCAAAGGCTCAGACACTGGATGGGGACGCTTGAAATCTGGAGCTGGATGGATTTCCCTTGATTATACCGAAAAAATTTCATAACTTTAAGAATGTTAAAATCCCGTGTATGGTTAGCTGAAGAAAGCTGATTATACACGGGATTTTTTTATTTATCCGCTGGAAAGCGGAAAATTTGTCCTTTCAGAGTTAGAAGGGGAAAGCCCTTGCTGATTGGAGGGTCAATGATGGAGAAACAGAAATCTATAATTGTTTTGCACCAGAAAAAAGAAAAGGCAAATGGAGAATCTGCGGATGGCTTAAGGAATATGGGAGATATCAGGAAAGGTAGTGTTTGCCAAAATGTAACGAAACTGGAGACAGGGGAGTCAATCGTTGCGAAAGGCGGTAAAGTGCGACGGGAAAGAAGTATAGAGAAAGGTGAAGAAGCTGAGAAAAATATTCATCCTGTAACAGGGGCACTTTTTACACAGGAGATGTTGCAATCAGAATTTGACTATTACATGGCGCAGAAACTACTGGAAAAGTTGCGGGAGGCAGGTCTGATTACCAAGGAAGAATTGGACAAAATCACGGCGAAAAACCGCCAGTCTTTCTCTCCTTATCTGGCCCGGATTATGCCCTGAATGACTTGCTATTTGTAGGCTTTAGAGCGAATATGTCCGTACCGAAAGAGAGGTGAGAGGATGAAACGGATCACAAAGATTGCGGAGAATGCATCCCTTGGGAAAAAGAAAATCAGAGTGGCTGCCTACTGCCGGGTGTCTACAGCCAGTGAGGAACAGCTTGTCAGCCTGGCAGCGCAGAAAGCCCACTATGAGAACTATATCAAATCCAATGACAATTGGGAATTTGCCGGACTTTACTATGACGAAGGCATCTCTGGCACGAAAAAAGAAAAGCGGGATGGGTTGCTGGCGATGGTTGCCGCCTGCGAGAGAGGAATGATTGACTTCGTCATTACCAAGTCCATCAGCCGGTTTGCCAGAAATACCACGGACTGTCTGGAACTGGTGCGGAAGCTGCTGGACTTAAATATTTACATTTATTTTGAAAAGGAAAATATAAACACGGGCTCCATGGAAAGCGAATTGATGCTTTCTATCCTAAGCGGCCTGGCAGAAAGTGAGTCTGTGTCTATTTCTGAGAATGAGAAGTGGGGTATCAGGCGGCGGTTCCAGAATGGCACCTTCATTATTTCCTATCCCCCATACGGCTATGCCAACGTGGATGGGGAAATGATGATTGTGCCGGAGCAGGCAGAGATTGTGAAACAGATCTTTGCGGATACGCTTGCGGGGAAAAGCACCCATGAGATTGCAAAAAGGCTGAATGAGCAGGGCGTTGTCACCAAGAAGGGCGGGCGCTGGACACCGGGTACCATCAACGGCATCATTGGGAATGAGAAATATACCGGGGATGTCCTGTTCCAGAAGACCTATACAGATAACAGCTTTAACCGCCATCAGAACCGGGGAGAAGTTGACCAGTATCTCATGCAGAACCACCATGAGGCAATCATCAGCCGGGAAGAGTTTGAACGTGCCAATGCGGTTTTGAAACAGCGTGGACGGGAAAAAGGGAATGGTCATGATACCGGGAGATACCAGAACCGGTACGGCTTTTCCGGCCGGATCTATTGCGGGGAATGCGGCGGTAAATATAAAAGACGGCTGCATTATAAACCCAGCGGCCAATATGCCGCATGGACCTGTGTTACCCATTTGGAAGATAAGAAAAGCTGTTCACAGAAGTACATCACAGATGCTGCCCTGCAACTGGCTTTTGTTACCATGATGAACAAGCTGGTCTTCGGGCAGCAGACGGTGCTGCGTCCTCTTTTGCAAAGCCTGCGGGGGCTGAATGATCAGTCCCGGCTGCTTAAAATTGAGGAACTGGAAACAGCTATCGAGAAAAACAGGGACCAGAAACAGGTGCTGACGAACCTGATGGCAAGCGGCTATCTGGAGCCTGCTCTCTTTAATAAGGAAAGCAATGAGCTTGCGGCAGAAGAGGACACTTTGCGGCAGGAAAAGGACGGGCTGATGCGCTCCGTCAATGGAGATATGGTCAAAATAGAAGAACTGCAGCGGCTGCTCCGGTTTGTATCCAAAGGGACTATGCTGACGGAATTTGATGATAAGACCTTTCTTTCTTTTGCGGAACGGATTACCGTACTGTCCAGAAAAGAAGTGGTTTTTGAATTGAAATGCG
>UMGD01004356.1_pt1 | contig 18050 bp, 13 predicted proteins | sample 1965201 | NCBI WGS metagenome assembly UMGD01 (sample SAMEA4836066, study PRJEB28245) | human gut metagenome | biome: gut microbiome; material: fecal sample | place: Denmark | collected 2008 | reverse complement strand
CCTTGTCCTGATTGAAATCAAGAAAAAAGTCCGTGTACAAAAGACAAACAGTAACAAAAGCAAACGATAAAGAAAGCCATAAAAGCCTGTAAGACAAGGCTCCTGTCATCACATAATACACACCCGTAAACAAAAGAGGCGAAAAAATTGTCCCGATGATAATCTCACTCAGCCCTGCATAACCCGAGCGCGGGTACAAAAGACAGAGCACGCCTGTTACAACCATTATCAAAATAATCGGCAGCTTGTATATCGCCGCAAAAAACAGCCCTGTTAATATTGCAACAAAAAACAGTACCGCGCATATTTTGAGCGCTGTTTTAACTGTCAGCTCGTTATTCAAAAAACATTTGCACTTGCCTTTTTTAAAGTTGAGTTTTTTGCTGTTGCCAGAGTCTTTTTGTGATTTTAAATATTTTTTGTAATCAAGTATGTCGTCAAAAAGGTTCGCTCCGAGGTGCGCACAAACTATGCCCGCAAGAGCGATGAGAGCAAAAAATATGTTTCCATGGTTTGAAACACCGAAGAAAAACGCAATTGCCCACGCCGTAACAGACATGGGAAGCGAATAAACTCGTGTACACTCCATAAAAAATGCTAATTTATTCATACTTTTAAAGATACCACAAAAATCCAGCTTAATATTTGTTTACATATAAGCACATGAGTAGCAAAAAATTTTTTATCCGTATTTCATGCATGTGTAAACTCCTCTATAAACTCCGTAATACTAATTCTATCCATCTCGGCTTAATCTGTATAAGAAAAAGCCGATTTTCTTTATGTAAACAAATATTACCGAAAATCGAAAATATAAAGAAATGTAAACACGAATTTCTTGACCCCAAAACCCAGGCCCCATAAGCTTTTCTGTAAGATAAGATAAGTGACGGTGAATAGTATCAAGATATCTTCAAAAGTGTCCGACAGCAGATATATCATAAAAATAATCTGCAAAGGAGAAGAAATGAAAGCGTCACAGAAAAAGATTTATGAAAAGAGAATCGCTGGGTTCTCACTGGCGGAAGCATTGATAACGCTGCTGATAATATGCGTTATAGCAATAGCATCGGCCCCTGTAATAACCAAAAAACACCGAGCCAAAATGAATGTTCCACATGGAGCTTTTGCTTGTTATTGGAAAGATAATCAACTGGTTTCAAAATATGTGATAAATGGAGTAGTCTCAGACGGCAAAGTAATATATGACACAGAAGAAGGCCGCGACGGCTGTGAATTTAATCCTCCATCAAATGCCAAAAACTTTGTCGCTACAATAGTTGGCGGCGGAGGCGGTGGTTCAGGTTCCGCCACTATACAAACCGATTCACAAGTAATACAAAATTATGGTACCGCAGGCGATTATATATACAAAACTCCGCAATCCGGCTTGTATACAATGCTTGTTGTAGGCGGTGGAGGCGGCGGCGGCGGAATGTTCGGCAGTGAGCCAAATAGACTTGCCGGTATAGGTTCAAACGGCGGGCTTGTTTATGTTCCAAATGTATTTATTGGCAAAGGTGTATCTCTTAATGTAAGAGTTGGTAAAGGAGGTAATGGCAGCTGGGATGGTGAAGGTGTCAGCGGTACAGAATCTTATGTAAAAAATGTTTCTGATGATATAACATATGCCTTTGCAGGCGGCGGTGCCGGAGGTCCGGGATGGCATCTGTGGTTTACAAAATCCGGTGACGGAAATGATGAAAACTATGTATCCGGTTGTACGTCATCAGGCGAGCACGTTAATTGGGGATTATTGCAAGGCATCGGGGCTCAAAAAGTCAGGATAAATAAAAGCGATAGGTCTGTTGGACCCGGCTTTTCAACAGTTTTTGCGAAAGTATATGCATGCGACGGCGGCACAGCCAGCTCTGATATAGCTTCAGCTGTTGTCATAAAAGGCAAAAAAGTATCCGGTTCTTTGGGTTCCAGCTCGCACCAGAATCGTTGGTATCCTTATAATTTGGTAAGTTCATTGACAAATTATAACGGAATGTTTGATATGAATTATAATATATTGTCCAAAAGGTCTACAAAGTGGTGTAATAGTTCCTCAACCTGGAAAACAGCCCGTAACTGCCAAATTTATTCTAACAATTTTGGTGCAGGAGGTGCTGCAGAAGGCGATTATGATGAAGAATATTTTGAACCTATTAGCGGAGGGTCCGGCCTTGCTGCTATAAAATACAAGCCTTTGTTCGCCGGTCTTGGCGGTGAGGCAGGAAAAGTAGTTCAAATCCCGTATGCAGAAATGCCTCAAAAAACGCTCCTGTTTCCCGGCAAAGGTGGAAATGGCGGTAAAGGCAGTAATATAACTTATCACAATACAGCTAATACCCCTGGTGGTAATGGACAATCATCATATATCAAAAATGGCACACAAATCTATGGTGGAAAAGGCGCTTCCGGTATAAATCCCGCTGATGATTCGACTTATTCCAGTAAGTTTAATGATGACCAAATGCCTGTGGGTGGTGATGGTTTACTGGCAGATGTACTTACAAATAAAAAAGTCGGCACAGGTGGTTTGGGCGGATTTTCCGGAAATAATAACACAATGAACGGACTTACGGAATCTATATTTGAAGACGGTGCTTTAATCAGTGGTTTTAATAAAATTTTTGGTGCCGGCTCCGGAGGCGGAGGTGCAAGCGCTGCAGCTGACAGTACAGGCTCTGTTCAACTTGGAGATGGCGGCAATGGCGCTTCCGGTCTTGTGTTCATCCAGTGGTAAGTTCTAATACAGTACTTTGCCTCCCTTTTTTTAAGGGAGGCTTTTTTTAATGTTAAGAAAAAGCCGATTTTCTTTGTTTTTATTATAAAATAATTGTAAAAGAGGGGGCTCATGTTGAGATTTAATAAAGTTTTATTATTTTTAATATTCACAATCTTTTTAACCGCAACACAACCGTCAAAAGCAATTAATGCCAATCAGGGCAAGATGGTGAGGGTTGGCATAAGCGATGTTAAATTCCAAAATTATTACTACAATACTATAAATATCACGGCAACAGACAGTTTCCGCCTGACAGATAAAGCAACTAACTCCATAATAGCGGACTTTGGTGCACTTGAGGACGTAAATATTACAATAAAAGACAATTGTTTTATTGTAAAACAGGGCACAACAACCATAGCCAACGGGCTGGAAGGCCCTATAACAGCGGAATCCGAAAACGGATTTGTGACGGTAAAAAACCTTAAACGAGCCGGACAAAACGCATATTACCGCGGTACATTTGAAATTACCAAAGCGCCTCAAAAGGTTAATCAGTTTAATTTGATAAATGTTCTGGATTTGCAATCTTACTTAAAAGGTGTTGTACCAAACGAAATGCCTGTAAGATTCGGGCTTGAGGCACTCAAAGCACAGGCAGTGCTTGCACGAAGCTATGTCCTAAAACCAAGAGAGCGCAACTATCACAATTTTGACGTATGCGATTCTGTTGCGTGTCAGGTGTATTTTGGCGCCAATACCGAGAAAGAGCTTTCGGACAAAGCTGTGGACGAAACAGACAACATTGTGGCAATGAGTGATAATGAGCTGGTGCTTGCTTTGTACAGCTCTACTGCGGGCGGATATACAGAAAGCTATGAAAACGCTTTTTCTACAGACATGTCAAACGGAGTAAGAGTCTTCCCGGGCTCACCCAGAGCTTTTTTAAAGGGCGTGCCCGATGACCCCAAAACCCCTGTGCTGAACACAGAAGAAGCTGCAAGAAAGTTTTATACCACAAACCCTGAAACCTTTGACAACAAGTCGCCTTATTTCAGATGGACAAAAGAGTGGGAAAAAACAGAGCTCGAAAATGTTCTTAAACAAACGTTAAAAACCCAGTCACAGGCCGGTTTTGTAAAACCAAAATTTGAAAAACCCGAGGATTTTGGCTCTTTAAAAGAAATAAAAGTAACAAGACGCGGTGTTTCCGGCAAGGCCATGTTTGTTGACATAATCACAGACAAAGGCACATTCACCGTAAGCAAAGAGCTGCCTATCAGAAGGACATTCCAAAAAAACAATATCTCGCTTCCGTCAGCCAATGTTGTTTTTGATATAGAACAAACAGAGCCGGACAAAGACTCTAAAAATGAGCAGCCAGTTACAAAAATCATTGCCCATGGCGGTGGATTCGGCCATGGAGTGGGAATGAGCCAGTTTGGAGCAGGTGCTATGGGTGATGCGGGATATTCTTATGAGGAAATTATCCAGCATTATTTTAAAAATACTTCAATATCGACCTATCCCGTGGAGTTGTCCAACCAAACAGGCCACGATACTGATACACAGCTTTTTTATACAAAAAACAAAAAAGTTAACCTTGTTGTGGAAAACAAGTTTCAATTCTCCAAATTGACTGTGGTAGTTAACGGTCAGGAGTTGAGTCTTGAGGTTGTGCCAAGGCTTTTTAAAAACGAAAAGTTTGACATAAGCCCCTATATCAAAAAAGGCGAAAACAGAATCACATATCTGCTTCCGTATTCGCCGCTGCACAAAAAACCCGTTAGAGTGTATGTGGAATTAAAAGAAGCTGAAAACTAGAAGAGGAATAAATGACTAATAACAATACAGCTGTAGAAAATACTCAAAATACAAACGCCTCAAAAACACAGAGCCTTTTAAAAGCCGCGTGGATTATAGCTTTTGTGACCATCATCAGTAAACTGATAGGTTTTTTAAGAGATGTTGTTATTGCAAACTTTTATGGCGCAGGCATGGTGTCGGACGCATATTTTTATGCGTATCAAATACCTGCAATTTCGATAATCCTACTTGGCGGAATCGGCGGGCCTTTTCACAGCGCGGTTGTTTCGGTTTTTTCAAAACTTATCCCTAATCTTGAACAAAAACCCTCTGACGCTGTAAACAAACTTTTTAACACGTTTTTAACAAGCTCATTTCTTGTGTTTTTGGCGCTGGGCGTGCTTGTGTTTGTGTTCTCGGACGTGATTATGAAGGTGATTATTGCAAATGGCTCTACAGAGTTGATACACCTTGCTTCCGTGCACTTAAAAATAATGGCGCCCGTGCTTACTGTAGGCGGGGTTGTCGGGATTTATTACGGGATTTTGATTGTGTATAAGGAATTTTTGATTCCGAATATTTCGCCCATACTTATGAGCGTTGCAATTATTGCGATAATATCGCTTGTGCGCCACGATAACTCGGGCGTTGTGCTGGCTTTGGCAACGACTGTCGGTGCTTTGTGCCAGTTTGTTTACCAGCTGCCGAAGCTCAAATCACTCGGCTTTAAATTCCGTCCTAACCTTGATGTTTTTAATAACCCGCAGTACAAAAATATCTTAGAGCTTTTGTTTCCAGCAATTTTGAGCAGCACGGTCGGGCAGGTTTATATCTACGTTGATATGTTTTTTGCCTCCCAGCTTCAAGAAGGTGCGTGGTCTGCCATAGGCTATGCCAACAGGCTCTTTCAGTTTCCTGTAGGAGTGCTTGTGACAGCGTTTCTTGTGCCTTTGTTCCCGATTTTTTCCAAACTCGTCGGTGAAAAAGATTATGACAATATCAGGTATTATTTTAATAAAGGGGTCGGACTGCTCAATTTTGCAGCGTTTCCGATTCTTGTTTTGATTATTTTGCTTTCTACAAACGCTATACAACTGATATTTCAGCGCGGTGCGTTCAACGAAGTAGCCACCATGATGGTGTCAGAGGCACTTTGCTATCTTTCAATTTCAATAATATTCTATGTTTTCAGAGACTCTATCACACGTGTTTTTTATGCGTTCAATGATTCAAAAACGCCTTTTCTTGTTGCTTTGTCTTCAATTGTGATTAAGTTTATCTTAAACTTCCTGTTTGTAAAACAGTTAGGAATAGGCGGTATCACACTGTCTACATCTTTTGTGACATTGATAAACGGTTTTTGGCTCGGGCTTTTAATCAAGAAAAAAATGAGCATGGATTATGGAATTTATTTTAAAAACCTTTTAAAAATGGCAGTGATTTCTGTTGCAACATATTACGTATGCCTCGGCGCTTACAGGCTTTGGGACGCACATTTCGCAGCAACGCAGCTCACTTTGATTGTGAAAATAACATTGATAACACTGCTTTGCTTTGCGGTGTACAGTGTTTTTGCCGCAATAGTAAGAATCCCGTATGTTTTTGAGCTCTACGGCAGAGCCAAGGGCAAGCTGATGCGTTTTAGGAAGTAGGGTTTTGGGGTTAATTTTTTCTTTCCTGCAAAATTAAGTCGAAGCCTAGGATATCACAAATAGCTTGCAGCTCTGATATACGCAAATTGTTTCTTCTTGCTCTTTCTGAAAAAGATTGTGGTGTAATTTTTGTTTCTAGTTTTTCAGATATTAAAGGTATGACATTTTTTTGTGTCATTCCTTTGCGGTTGATTAAAAATTTTATTATTTCTTTATTTGTCCAGTCATTTATATTCATGTATTTAATGATAAAGACATTGACAAAAAATTACTATATAAATATAATAATAAATATAATATGTATTAATACATATTATATTTATAAATTATTAAGGACGCTGCTATGACAAAAAACGAACGTATAAGAGCATTGAAAAAAGAATTTAAAATACTTTTGCAAAAATTAGAAAGATTACTCAAAACTACAAACAGACAAAACAGTATCGATGATGTTATTGACTTAATACAAACATTTTATTTTGTATATCACAAAGTTAATGACTGCCAAAAACTCGTTTCAAAACTCTGATTGACAATGTTCTAGATGGATTGTATTTTTAAAATATGATTTTTGACAACTCTGAATTTACAAAAGAATTGAACGAAAAACTCCACAATAAAGCCCATGGCGGGGTTGTGTCGTTTGTAACAGACACTGTGTGGGGTGTCGGCTGCCTGCCGGATAACGAAAAAGGCGCGGAAAATATCTATGCACTCAAAAACCGCGACCGCTCAAAACCTTTGATTCTTATGTCAGACAGCGTGGAGCACCTTTTGCCGTATGTAAAAAACATTCCCCCAAAAGCCAGTGAGCTGATGGAAAAACATTTCCCCGGCGCATTGACTCTGATTTTTGAAAAATCAGACAAAACTCCCGATTACATAACATCTCACAAAAATACCGTAGGTATCCGTGTTCCGGACAACCCTGTCTTCAAGCGGCTTTGCGAGGTTGTTGACGGGCATGTTCTTGCAACGACGAGCGCAAATCTCTCCGGTCAAGACGCTGCTTCAAACTACGAAGAAGCTCTCAAAAACGTAGGCGCGCATGTGGATTATGTTTTTGAAGATTATGGCTTTCTCTGTCAGGGTCTTGCTTCTACCGTGGCGCTGGCTTTGGACGATGAAATTAAGGTGCTGCGTCAGGGCGAAGTTGTGATTGATTGATATATACTTATGTTCAAATATGTATTATGATTGTTGTAATGTTTTCTGTATAAAAAAATAAAGGATTCTCTTTATGGTAAAAATAAAAGATTTTTTTGTAAAAAACAAACATTTGGTTCTTATACTAATATGTTTGTTATTTGTGTGTATTGTAATTGGAGGATTTATAAAATTTCATAAATTTCTTGTACGATCCGACAAAAATGTTTATATATACAAAGGGATGTCTACAGGCTTGATAGCATATAAGGTAAAGTCATTAAAACTTCATGACGGTAACAGACTTTTAACCGTTATTGGAATCAAAAATTATTATACGGGCCGAGACTCTCATCGGATATTTAAAATTAATGCTTATATCTATGACACAAAAAAACAATCTTTTAAAAAAATAAAATTTAAATACGCTGCTTTAGATTTACCTGTTGCGGTTAATTCTGATAATAAACTGATTTATACGGCATACAAAACATTATTTGCTGATGAGAATATACATCTTTATGATATTAAAACTCAAAAATTGCAAAGAACTCATTTGTGTAACTTTAGCAAAAATTGTAAATTAAAACCCAATAACTTAAAGTTTTTAAAACAAATTGCACCTGATAAAGCTCTTGTAATGTCACAAAATAATAATCTAAAAATGCAGTATGGGGAGAGTCCAAAGCTAAAAAACAAAGAATATATGTATTTTTTTGATTTAAAAAATTTGACCTTTAAGCAATTACCTGATTTTGCAATTCCTTTAAAATATTATCCGCAAGAAAGTGATATTTTAACTTTAAAAAACGGTAATTTTGTGATTTTTGTACGCAGTTTTGATGGGAATAAAATGAATTATGACCATATAGAAATTTATGATGCTAAGAAAAATAAATTTATTGCCGAAAAAAATACAAATTTTATTGAAGATAACATTTTTACAATAGATTTGGAAAACGGCAATATACTTTTTATTAACCAAAACTCAAGCTGCTATTTTGATGTTACAAAAAACAAGTTTGAAAAAACAACAAGTGTTGAATCGGGTAAAAATAAAATTGTTATATATCAGTTAGAAAACAAGTTAAAAGAAATTTTTAATATTTATTTGTATCCTGAATATACAGGCAAAATTAAGTATATAAAAATTGCTCCGCAAAAATATCTTGTTACCTGTGGAGATTTGTGTATGGACTATATATATTACAAAAAGTCAAATGGAGTTTGCAAAAAATCATTGATATATGATTATCAATCCAATACTGTAAAACAAGGTCCTGACTTTTTATATAAACATAAAAGAACCTCTGTAATCCCTCTTGATGCAAAAAATACTGCTCTTGGAGGTATAATTCCTGATTCAAACGGAGATAATTATTATCCGACAAATCGAAATTTACAGGTAATTACCGTTATACCTTAGGAGAATTTTAATATTATGGATAAAATAATTTTTTTATATATTTTGGAGTTGTTTTTTTATTTTGTCGGTATGGTTGCCCCGCTCATTGTTGCGGTTTTAATTGTGATTGCAGTATATCTTTATAGAAAAAATAAAAAGAGAAAGGGTGTTATATGTCTTATTATGACAATACCTTTCTTTATTATATTTTATATTGCGTTACCTTTTCATATAGTATCTTATGTTAAGAATAGCAATTCTGATGACAATATGCATCTTATAAAATTTGCTGCAAAAACAGCAATATTTCCATCTGATTTAAAATCAGAGATAACTTCTATTCCTGCGTTAGATGCTCAATTAATACTGCGTTCTCAAAGATTTTATTCAGGTATTAATGATAAAGAGAGAAATTACTTGATTAATAAAATGGTGTATTACTATAACAAAGCTTGCTTTGCTAAAAATCATTCAGTTAACGCCTGTGTCGAATTGTCGTATGTGTATGGACTTCTTGGCAAGTATGATGAGGCTATTTATGTATATGAAAAATTGTATTTTGAAAGATCGGAAGATATTTTTGCCAATAAAGAATTGATAAATTATTATATTTTAAATAAAGACTATGAAGGTGCACTCAACGCATTGAAAACTCTAAGATTTAATGAAGACAGCAGAATACTCTACAGTGCGGAAGTATACAGGCACATGGGTAAATATAATGTGGCACTGAATATTTTGAACAAATATTTAAAAACACATCAATATAAAGCCGATGCTCTCAAATACAGAGCTTATGTTTATTATGATATGGGAAAAATAAAACAGTCAAAGTCTGATTATTTGACATTGGTAAAGATAAAAGGCACCGGCGGTTTATATAAAAACTATGAATATTTCATAAAAAATTCGGACATTGAATGGGTTTATGATCGGATAAGAGAAAATGACGGATTAAAACCTTTAAAGAGTTGAAAAATAATTGATTAAGCTATGTAAAGCTCGCTGCTACTTTGTTTGACCCTGGTTTTACTTTGATTTAACATGTTCCTAATCTCGCAGAGTAACGCGGGTGTAATTATGAAAGGGAACATTACAAAATGACATCAAAAAGATTTCTTTTTACGTCAGAATCTGTTACAGAAGGCCACCCCGACAAGGTGTGCGACCAAATTTCTGACGCAATTCTGGATGAATTCCTCACAAAAGACAAAAGCTCAAGAGTTGCTGCCGAAACTACAGTAACTACAGGCATGGCTCTTGTTTGCGGTGAAATCACATCCGACTGCTACGTGGATATCCCCGCAGTAGTAAGAAATACTATTAAAAATATCGGCTATGTCGGTAAAGAAGGCGGCGGTTTTGACTACAAAACCTGCGCTGTATTGACTTCTATCGATGAACAGTCTACAGACATCGCAGGCGGTGTAAACAAAGCGCTTGAGTCAAGAAGCGACAACTCTGACACTGCTTCAACCGAAACTGAAAACGTAGGCGCAGGCGACCAGGGTATTATGTTTGGCTTTGCTTGTGACGAGACACCCGAGCTTATGCCTCTGCCCATCAGCCTTGCTCACAGACTGGCTTTCAGACTGGCTCAAGTTAGAAAAAACGGTTCTTTAGGCTACTTAAGACCCGACGGAAAATCACAGGTTACTGTTGAATACGTTGACGGCAGACCGTCAAGAATTGACACTATCGTTCTTTCAACTCAGCACGACCCTGAAATCAACGGTGTGTCTGACAACAAAGAAGTACAGGAAATCATCAGACAGGATTTAATAGAAAAAGTTATCAAACCCGTATTTGAAAACGACGCAATCAAACCTGACGAAAACACAAAATACTTAATCAACCCGTCAGGCAGATTCGTAATCGGCGGCCCGCAGGGCGATGCAGGTTTGACAGGCAGAAAAATCATCGTTGACACTTACGGCGGTTACTCACGCCACGGCGGCGGCGCTTTCTCAGGCAAAGACCCCACAAAAGTAGACCGCTCTGCTGCTTATGCTACACGTTATGTGGCTAAAAACATTGTTAAAGCCGGACTCGCTCAAAAATGCGAAGTTGAGCTCGGATACGCTATCGGTGTTGCAGAGCCTGTTTCTGTAATGGTTGATACTTTCGGCACAGGCGTTATCTCTGATGACGAAATATCAGAACTCGTAAGAAAGAACTTTGACTTAAGACCGGCTGCTATTATCAAGCAGTTTGACTTAAGAGGACTCCCTGCTAAAAACGGCGGCAAATTCTATCAGCTTTTAGCAGCTTACGGACACATGGGACGTACAGACATAGATGTTCCGTGGGAAGCTACAGACAAGGCTGCTCAATTAAAAGAGCAAGCAGGTCTTAACTGCTGCGGCTGTAAATAGCGCCAGCCGGAGTGAAGTCGTAAATATAAAAAAACGGGTTGTTTTTTGTGAACAGCCCGTTTTTTTAATAAAAATTTATCAATTTTCTTCAATTTTTTTGTAAAATAGCCAAAAAATGGTAAAATATTTAAATATATTATGGTTTTGGAGTAATTAATGACAGGTATCGAAACACAAACACAAAAACTGACCGGAGCGCAAATATTTTTGGAATGCCTGAAAAAAGTCGGCGTTGACGAAATTTTCGGCTATCCGGGCGGTGTAATATTGACAATATACGAGGCGCTTTACAACTGCCCTGAAATCAAACACTACCTCGTGCGCCACGAGCAGGCCGCAATCCATGCAGCAGAAGGTTATGCGCGTGTTACGGGCAAGGCAGGTGTTGCACTTGTGACCTCGGGCCCCGGGGCAACAAACGCTATTACAGGCATTGCAAATGCCTACTACGACGGTTATCCGCTGGTTGTGTTCACAGGTCAGGTGGGTTCAGGACAGATAGGCAATGACGCTTTTCAAGAGGCGGATATCGTAGGTATTACGCGCCCGTGCTGCAAACACAACTATCTTGTAAAAGACGTAAAAGACCTTTCTCGTGTTATAAAAGAGGCTTTTCATATTGCAACGACCGGCAAACCAGGCCCTGTTGTAGTTGATATGCCAAAGGATATTTTGAGCGCTTCAACAGAGTTTGTGTGGCCTGATTCTGTAAAACTTCCGGGCTACAACCCCAATTACAACGGACATCCCAAGCAGATTTCAAAAGCACTTGAACTTTTGTGCGATGCGGAAAGACCTGTTATTATTGCTGGCGGCGGTATCATTGCCTCTGATTCCATGATCGAATTAAAACAGCTTGCTGACAAATTAAATATCCCTGTCACAAACACGCTTATGGCTAAAGGTGCTTTCCCCGAGACCGACGAGCGCTCGCTTGGAATGCTCGGTATGCATGGAAACTTTTGGGCAAATTATGCTGTTACAAACTGCGATGTGCTCTTTGCTATCGGCACACGTTTTAATGACCGCATAACAGGCTGTCTCAAACGTTTTGCAAAAGACGCGCAGATTATCCACGTTGATATTGACCCGTGTTCTATCAATAAAAACGTAAAAATAGATATCCCGATTATCGGGGACGCAAAAAATGTTATGCGCTCCATGCTCGAGGAGTTTGACTCCAATAATTACGAGGTAAACTACGAAGTTAAACAGTCATGGCGCGAACAAATCAATGAGTGGAAGAAAAAACGCCCTGCGCAGGAAAAACACGAGGGCAAACTAAGCTCCATTACTGTAATTGAAAAACTTTATGAATATACAAAAAAACTTGACCCGATTATTTGTACAGAGGTCGGCCAGCATCAGATGTGGGCAGCGCAGCTTATAAAATTTGATAAACCAAGAAGGTTTGTCACATCAGGCGGGCTTGGCACAATGGGATTCGGCTTCCCGGCTGCAATGGGTGCGGCTGTTGGTTTGAAAGATAAGCTTATTATTAACATTGCGGGCGACGGCAGTATTCAGATGAATATACAAGAGCTTGCAACGTGTGTGGAATATAACCTTCCTGTGATAAATGTAATCATAAATAACGGCTATCTCGGTATGGTGCGCCAATGGCAGGAAAAACTTTATCACAAGCATTATTCCGAAACCAAAATCTCCGGCCCTGATTTTGTAAAAGTGGCAGAGGCTTATGGGGCCCGCGGTTTCAGGGTTACAAAAGAGGAGGAAATCATCCCCGTATTGCAGCAGGCCATTGAATGCAAACAGCCTGTGTTTATAGATTTTGTGGTGGACGAGTATGAGATGGTTTATCCATGGGTTCTAGCAGGCAACCCTCTCAACAAGGTGCTTTTGTCCAACGACTGTCCGATAAACTAACATAAGGATTTAAAATGAACAATAAAAACCATGTAATATCAGTGCTAGTAAAAGATGAAGCGGGTATAGTTTCGCGCGTAAGCGGCCTGTTTTCAGGCAGAGGCTACAGCATAGAGAGCATTACTGCCGCACAGACAAGCGAGAAAGGCTATGCAAGACTCACAATAGAAACCTCGGGCGGCGACGCGGATGTTATTGAGCAGATTACAAAACAGTTGAACAGACTCATCCCTGTGTTAAAGGTTATTGACCTTGGCGATGTGGAGTCTATTGAGCGCGAGCTTATACTGTGCAAGGTAGTTGCAAAAGACGAAGACCGCTCTGAAATATTGAGGATTGCGGAAATCTTCGGTGCAAAAATCATTGATGTAACGCCGAGGTCTTACACTTTGCAGGCAATTGGCGATGAAAGACAAATCCGTTCTTTAATCGAGCTTTTGCGCCCTATCGGTATAAAAGAGCTTGTGCGCTCGGGCAAAGTCGGCATTACGCGCGCAAACCAGTTTGCAACAACCGGCAGCACAAACGGCACACCAAAGGCAGAATAGTATGGCAGGCTTGAATATAGCTTTTATTCCCATAGATAACAGGCCTGTGTGCTACACCTTGGCACAGCAGATTGCCTCAATTGACAGGGAGTTGGCTCTTTTTTTGCCCCCTCGCGAAATGCTCGGCAGTCTCAAGAAAAACGCTGACATACAGGGGATTTTTAACTGGCTTGAGACGCTTGAAAATGTTGATAAAATTATTGTGCCTTTAGACACAATAGCCTATGGCGGGCTTATACCGTCACGCCGCAGTAATGAAACTTTTGACGAAATTAAGGCGCGCATGGAAAAGTTTCGAAGTCTGCTTGAAAAAAAGAGCGCTAAAGTTTATGCTTTTTCAAGCATAATGCGCATTTCCAACAACAATATCAATGAAGAGGAAAAAGAGTACTGGAATTTGTACGGTGAAAAGATTTTTAAATATTCCTACGAGCTTCACAAAAACGCGCCTGATACGGATGTAAAAACGGATGTAAAGGCGGATGTGCCGCCTGAAATTATTCAGGATTACCTCAAAACAAGGCAGAGAAATTTTGAAATCAACAAAATGTACCTAAAATGGTGTGAACAGGGCTTTTTTGACACACTTGTTTTTTCAAAAGACGATTGCGCACAATACGGGCTCAACGTAGGCGAGGCGCAGGTGCTTGAAGAGTCTATCAAAGCAAACAGTCTCAATGCACTGGTTAAAACCGGTGCGGATGAAATCCCTCTGAGCCTGTTGAGCCGTGCGCTGGCAGAGGGCAGGGGAATAAAAATAGCGCCTGTGTTTACGCAAAAAGATTACACCGGCAGGATTTCAAAGTACGAAGATGTGAGCGTTTTTGATTCTGTAAAAGGGCAGATTGAGCTTGCGCACTGCGAGGCTGCGGATGTTTCGGGTGCGGATATTGTGCTTGTTGTCAACAATTTCAAACAGGAGCAGGGCGAGCTTGTTATGGGGGTTGATGTTGAGGGGTTTGACGGCGAAATTGAGCTGCCTCAAAAACCTTATTTAATCGCAGATATTCTAAACGCCAACGGCTCGGACAACAGTTTTGTCAAAAAGTTTTTTGAAAAGCAAATTGACTGGGACAAGTTTTTGGGTTATGCCGGGTGGAACACAACAGGCAACACCTTAGGCAGTGCATTGTGCTGCGCAATTGTCAAATTTCTTGCAAACAATCCTGACACGAATGCCTTTAAAAAAGTGCAGGCAGTGCGTTTTCTCGATGATTGGGCTTATCAGGCAAATGTTAGAAAAGACCTCAAATCACGCTTTGACAAACCTGATATTGAGGCGTTAAAGACTTTAATGCAGCCTTTTGAAAAAACGCTTGCGGACAAAACAGGCCTCGATTTGAGCACAACACAGTATTCCTATCCGTGGGAAAGGTTTTTTGAGATAGAGGTTTCTATTTCCTAATTTTTATTTTTACCTTTGTCTTTAACTTCTTTCATAGCGGCTGTCAGAGGCGACATGGCTTTGTCAAAAGTCTCTTTGTAAAAATCTGTGTTGATGTTCAGTTTGTTGCCGAGTTCCAGCAGCAGCAGCACAAATTTTCTGTCATAGTCGTCTTTGAGCTCATCAATGTTTGACACAACGTCTTCCAGTATTTCATGGATTTTGTTGAAGTAGATGTTTTGAGATTCCGACGTATCAATGCGCAGCTCAAGCGCGTCAACGTATCTAAACAGACTCAAGACAGCTTCAATTGTATGGATTTCCGGATTTTTGGACAAAGCATACATTGCGTCTGTAACTTTTTCTGTAAACACAGTGTTGGCGAGCTTTTTGTCGAGTTTAACGCCGAGCATTTTTGCTTCGTTGTGGATATCGATTGCTTCTTGAAGCTCGTGGTCGTTTATAGATTTTTCAGAAGCTTCAATTTGTTTGTTAAACTCAATACCGAGCACGTATCTGGCCGCAATTTTGAACTCGTCAGGCGGATTGAGGCCGAGGTTTTTGAAGTGGAAAATAGAGGCTTTTCCGTCTTCGTAAATATCTTTGTAAAGTCCTGAAAACTTGTTTGTTTTGCCTTGAATCATGATGTTCAGGATTTTTCTTCTTTCTTCAATAAAGATATCCTTGAGCGTGTAGTATTCTGTGCCGAAGTTTTCATCAAGGCTTCTGATGATTTCTGTGAGCGGGTAGTTTACAAAAGTGGAGGTAAGGTCTTTTTGAATTTCTGCGAACTCTTCCGCTGTAGAGTATTCTTTTATTGCGCAGTGGAAATCGCCGCCCGAGTATTTTAGTAGAGCAAATATCAGGTCGAATTTTTCCAGCGTGATTTGTGATTTTATCTGTACACGTCCGATGTAGAGGCTGTTTTTGCCTTTTGATACTGTTTTGTAATTTAAACGCTTGATGTCATAGCAGTACAGGCTTGTTTCATCGTCGGTTTCTTCGTACAGCGACACAATTGCCCACAGGCTGGCTATTTGTTTGATTGTTACAACAGACGGTTTGACAAATTTTCTGTAAATATCAGCACCGGAGCCAAACTCTTTTATGTTGCTTTGAGCGCCGGAGAGGATGTTTACAAACTCTGTTTCAAAGTCTTGCTGCGTAAAGTTTGCCGCAAGCTGCATTGCACGCGCTGCGTATTTCATAATCTGCGTTGTTTCAATGCCCGAAATATCGGCAAAAAACCAGCCGCAGCTTGTGTACATAAGCATTGCCTGTCTTTGCATTTCAAGCAGCTTCATTGCAGCAACTTTGTCCAGGTCGTTGCACTCGGGTTTGAGGTTGTTTTTGCAGAAGTTTTTGATGGCGAGCTCTGTTCTGTCTAAAATGACGTTAATGTACTCGTTTCGCACTTCCCATGGGTCTTTTGTAAAGAATTTTTTGCCCTGTTTTTCATACAGCTCAATAAGGTTGTCTCTCAGGTAATCGAGAGCGTTTCTTAAAGGTTCTCTCCATCTTTGGTTCCAGCTTGGCTGGCCGCCTGTTGAGCAGCCGCAGTCTTCTTTCCATCTGCCCACGCCGTGGAAACAGCTCCATGAAGAGGCCTGTTTTATGTCTACTTCGTCGTGAACACCGTATTTTTCAAGGTATTCGCCGTAGTTTGTGATGGTGAATCCGGCCTCTTGCGCTTTTACGCGAAGCACGTAAGCAAGCGCCATGTCGCCGAATTTTGTATGGTGGCCGTAGCTTTCGCCGTCTGTGCCGATGTTAATCAGCTGCGGATAGTTTCTGTCGTTTGAGATACCTTCTTTTAAGCGGTTAACAAACTTGTTTCCGTCTTGAAGTATGTTGTCAAACGCAACGGATTTTGAGATTGCGCCGTCATAGAAGAACAGATCGACAAACTTTTTAGGATTGTTTTTGATAAAGTATCTGTAAGGCTTTGCAGGGTCAATGTTTCCCCAGCCGGCGTCAGTCCAGTCTTTGTCACCCATTTTTCTATATTTTAAAGACTGATACGGCGACAGAATGGTAAATTTGATTCCGTTGTCAGCGAGCACTTCGAGTGTCTCGTCATCAACAGCTGTTTCGGCCAGCCACATGCCTTCGGGCATTCTGCCGAATCTGTATTCAAAATCTCTTATGCCCCATTTTACCTGTGTTTCCTTGTCACGGCGGTTTGCAAGCGGCATGATTATGTGGTTGTAAACCTGTGCAATGGCGTTCCCGTGGCCTGAGAATTTTACACGGCTTACAACATCAGCTTTTATGATTCTTTCGTAAGTCTTTGGAGCGTGTTTTTCCATCCACGACAAAAGTGTGGGGCCAAAGTTGTAGCTCATCAAAGAGTAGTTGTTTACAATGTCTAAAACTTTGTTTTTGTCATCCACAATCCTTGAGGCGGAATTCGGGTTGTAGCATTCGAGATTTACCCTCTCGTTCCAGTCGTGGAAAGGCAGTGCGCTGTCTTGAAGCTCGATTGCCTCAAGCCACGGGTTTTCTCTTGGCGGTTGATAAAAATGTCCGTGGATAGTCAGGTATTTTTTATCTTTGTCTTTGATTTCAGCAGCATTTGCTTTATCGTTAGATTTATTTGTACTCATGTTTAATAACTCCGCAACTTCTTCTTTGTGTGAATAACATTATACAGACATTTTTTAATTAATTTCAAATTTATGCTTTTTTCTTTGTGTCTTTGTTTTTCTTGTCTACAACAACGAGTTTTTCTGTATCAATCCACGGGTCAGTCAAAGCGTTTGAAAAGACTTTTCCGTAAACTTCGATTATGTCGCCCGAATCAAGGTCAATAAATTTTTCTGCGTCAGCGCGTTTGATAAAAATTTTCATCTCGGACAGCGGGATTGTGTGATCTGTCACATCGTCTCTTTTGATTAAGAAAGAAATGTATTTTTGTGAATCTCTTAAAGCGGGTTTGTAATCCAGCCCGAGAGTGGAAAACTTGTCAAAAACGGCTCTGAATTTGATTTTTTTGTTCAAATACATATCAGGGTTTGCCACAACATCGAGCGGTTTTACACAGATATACTCGCCTGCGTTTGCCGGAGGTGCAGTGTTTTGAACTGCTTTTGTTTCTGCTTTTTGTGCTGCGGCAAGGTTTAAGTCTACAG
>UMGD01038370.1_pt1 | contig 18207 bp, 17 predicted proteins | sample 1965201 | NCBI WGS metagenome assembly UMGD01 (sample SAMEA4836066, study PRJEB28245) | human gut metagenome | biome: gut microbiome; material: fecal sample | place: Denmark | collected 2008 | reverse complement strand
TATTATTGGTTTTTATTGGGTCAGCTTCTCTCACTTCCGGTTTTGATTTATTCACAGCTGGAGTGACATCAGGAGTTTTTTCGGGTTGTTTAAAAATAGTATCTTCAAAATTAAACTTTTCAAATTTATCAAAAAATTTCACCATTTTTTCATAATCTGAATATTTTATATATCTTACTCTGCCAGCCATGCGGCAAAGAGGTTCAATGACTTTCAATGCTTCTTTGTAAGCAATATCTTTATCTGCAAGCTGCATGAATTTTTTAATACGGTTTTGAGAATTGCCTAAAAAATAAAGGTATTCATCAATAGATATTTGCTCTTCGCGGTCTTTATTATACTTACCGGCATAAAGCAGATCTTTTTGCATTTCTGTTTTTATCTGTAAAGCTGTATTTTTCAGTTCATTTTTTTCCCATTCGCTTTGTGCGTTTAAAAAGCTGTTGAAAAAATAATTTAACGATGAGCTGTACTTTTCAATCTGATTGATTTCTCCTTTTTGTATATAATAAGGCGCAAAATCTTCATAAACAGCTCTAAATGCATCATTAGGATCTATTTGCCTAAATAGAGCCATGTCGTTGAGTTTTTTTCTGCATTTTGTATCTATTTTATCAAGATATAATAATCTTGCTTTTTTTATAACTTCCTGCTCTTTTTTTAGTGAATTCAAAAACACCTGTGCCTCTTGTTTCAAGGCTTCTTCACTAACTTCCTGCTTTTGTGCAGCACTGCCAAAAGATATTATTGAAGATAAAGTACTTATTTGGGGCATTAAGCAGTTGTTTTGAAAGTTGTTTGCTTCGGCAGCCTGTCTGCGTGATTGCAGACAGGTCTTGTAATCTTGCTTTTTGCCAAAATTAGTGTTATTTACCAGTGATATTTTCATTTTGATAGCTCTCTTTATTTTTTAGATTTATGAGTTTTTAAATAATCCTTAACTTTTTGAGGGTCATTGACATAAGACATTTGGTCTCGTAAAGATTCGAGTTCAACGCATTCATTTTCAGAGATAATGCCTTTAGTTAATTTATCCTCAAGGTTTTCTTGTCTTACCCGCATATCATTAATGTAAGATTCAAGATACTTTCTAGTATCAACTTTCAGGAAGTTGTTGTTTCTGGCTTGCAGCATTTTGACAAATTCGTATTCATCATTAAGATCTTTTTTGCCGCTTTCTTTAAAGAGGTTGACATAGTTTGCTGTTTCTATATATCTTTGATATCTTTGCGGTTCAATGTCTCTTTGCGCATTTATCAATTCTTCATAAAAACACTGGGCAAAAGAGCTTTCAGGATTTTCCAAATATTTATCAAAAGCATTTTGCGAAATTAATTTAATTGTTACATTAGAAAATGCTCCCTCTTCTTCATTGGGCTGGAGATCTGCTGTAAAAACATCATAATCTATGCTGTCAGGTTCAATTGAAAGCATATCAGCTTTGCCTTCTTTGAACAGTTTTTTTACAGACTCTTTTGCATCAATTGACAAGCCGCTCAGGCCGTTTATTGCGTCATTTCTGTCAGGGCGGTCTTTAAACATTTTTATTTTGTTTATTATATCCACTTTGTCTTTAAAATAAAATTTCACAACCTCATTCAGATCTTGCCCCTTTGCCGGCCCTACATGGTAGGCATCCATTTTTTCAGGCCTTTTTATCAATTGTCTGTCAATTATATTGGGGTGGTTTGTTGTAATAAAAATGCTCATTGCAGATCTGAAAGAGTTTTCATCCGATTCATCTGTAGGTACCATTGATAATTCATCAAGAATTGATTTAAAATCTTTTACATCTTTGTTTGTTCCTGAGTCATTTATTTTTTTCAGTTTTATCCAGTCCGCTTCATCAAGTTCGTTTTGATAATATGCATTTGCTTCACCCTCTGACATTGCAAAGTATTTTTCCGCATCATCCATAAGCAGAATCGTACGCTGCTGGTTGTTAAAATATCTCTGTTTAGCTGCTGTTACTGCTGCTCTAAAACGCTCCATAAAAGGAATATTCTGGTTTTCATCAAATCTGACAATAGCAACATTGTCCAGTTTCATAGACTCGATAGCTTTTAAGAAGGTGCTTTTCCCGGTACCAGTTGCGCCATACAAAAGAACACAGGGTTGAACATAAGCATTTTCATTATCTTTGCTTGTTCTAATATTTTCAATAAATTTTCTTATTTTATCTTTTACAAACTTGTATCCTGCAAGTCTTTCATCAATGCCTCCTTTGCCTGCTAACATTTCATTAATAGAATTTTGCAAGTTTGCATAATCGATTAGTTTTTTGTTTTTGTCTATTAATTCATTTAAATCTTTTATTCTTTTCAGCCGGTTTTCTTCATTTTGTGCAGCACTGTCAATGATTGTTTTGTTCAGGCTATAGCGGTTTGCTATATCGTAGTATTTGTTTCTTTTTTCATAATATGAGCGGAATTTATCAGACTTTATTTCATCAAGCTCTCTGCTATGGAATGCTCTGTACCACCAGCCATGCTCATTCTCCCATTGTTTTTCTGCATAATCTGCACTTTTTTTTGCTAAATTGTAGTATCTGTCTCTATTTTTTTCAAAATCATCATAGAAAGCATTTTCTTCTTTGGCTTTTGTCAATGACGGATTGTTGACGGGGTTTCTTAATACACGAAGCTCTGTTTCTGCATTTTGAATTTGTTTAATGTAAGCATCATTCATCTTTGAAATTGTTTTTGCTTCGAAATCACCTTTAAAAGACAATGATTTAAGCGGTAAGTTTGCTGCAATCATATTGTAAGATGGCAATTCACAGCCTTTGTTTGCATTATCAACAACAACTTCATTCTGAGCTTTGTGCTGTTTGTTTACTAATAATGTTTGATGATAACCATTGGAAATAGAATTGATTTTCATACGTTCTCTCTTTTCTTGTGCTTAGTCATATACTGTATTTAAATTATATGTTTTATAAATTGTGAAAATATTTTTTTGTTATTTCACAAAAATATTTTTACAATTCTTAATTGTGTAAATTTTTTAAATAATAAACATAAAACAAAAAAGAAATTTTTAGCACTAAAAAAAGAGCCTTTCGGCTCTTATCTTTAAGTTTTGGAGGATAGGAGATTCGAACTCCTGACCCCCTGCGTGCAAAGCAGGTGCTCTACCAGCTGAGCTAATCCCCCAGGGATTTTGTGTCTCAAAACTTGGGACAATTATTATCATACATGCTAATTTTTTTTTGTAAAGTGATTTTTTATAAATCCAAACCTATAACTTCAATATTATTATATTGTGATTTTATTTTGCAGTTATATCCTGTTTTTGTGTCAGCCATGATAATTCCTAAATATGCACCAAGGATTGCTTCCAGTTGAGATACCGGCAGCATATTAGACGGGAGCTCTTTAAATCCAAAGCGGTATTTTAGTGCACTTTGCAGAGCTTTGCAGTCAACAGGAGAGCGGTCTTTGTACACTCCTGACAAACCTAAAAATGACTTTAATTCGTGTATATCATACCTGAAAATGTCAATGCCCTGATTTTTTAATTCTTCAAAAAAATCACAACCTCTGTGCGAGTATCGTTGAATCCAATCGCTGTCTTGATTAATCAGCTCACTGCTTTGAACAAGCTGATACTGACGCGACGTAAGTTTCCATTTTGCATTAAGCATTGTAGGGTTTTCTGGTAAGGCAATATTTATAATTGCATTTTGCTTACCAGCCATTCTTTTAAAAAAGAATCTTACATCTTCCATAGAAAAGAGCTTGTCAAGTGTAATGATATTCAAATTTTTGTCGATAATTGCAACGCCTGTTTCATTGGTTGAGCAAGAGCCAAGCGAAATTCCTGCAAAGAAAAATTTGTTTTCAAACTTAATGTTAGTTAGTGAGCTATCCTTAATCATTAAAAACCTTTAGTATATTGTACGTCTTACAGAATTGACCCTGCCATGGTTTTTGCTTTCGTAAAGCTTTTCAAAATTATTCTGTACATCTTTGTAATTATTTATTGTCAATTCAATTGACTTGTTTACCACAACAAACATTATAGGCAAAGAAAGCAAAACTGTCATTATTCCGACAAACATATGCTTTGAAAATTTTATCAAATGTTTTTTTTGTTTTTCACCTTCAAGGCTTTTTTTGTGTGCAGATAACAAATCGTTGAAGAGTCGTGTTCTTTCTTCTAGAGGGATCTTGTCAAAGTATTCAACATTTTCAGGGTTAACCATTACAACGAATTTTTTTGCCCTGGGGCCTTGATTGCGAATAACTGGTTTTTCAATTTCTGCATATGGATCAAATTCATCACTTTCGGACTGTTGATCGCTGTCGCCAAGGCCTCCTTCCATCAATGCTTTTGGGCTTTGAGAAAGAAATCCTTCTGAATCATCGGAAAAATTACTCATGCTCCTGATTGTTGCTTGAAGTTTTTCAATTTCAAGCTTTTCATCAAAATCAAGGCTATGGAAATCATCAGGTTTGTTTGCCATTTTTCCTCTGGTTTCTTACAAACTTTACTTTGTTTTTGTGCTAAACTAAATATATTATACTACATATTTTGTAAATAATTACCCGCAATTATATGATATTGCATGGAGAGAGAAACATGTTTGATTTTGATAAAGAAAAATTAGAAGGCTATATTCAAAAGTTAAAAGAACCCAGGGTGTTGATTATCGGGGATATGGGCATAGATGAGATGGTCTATGGTGATACGGAAAGAATCTCAAGAGAAGCACCTGTTTTAATTTTAAGACATTCAAATACTAAAATTATTCTCGGTCAGGCTGCAAACGCTGCTCATAACCTTGCGGCAATAAACGGCGGTAAAGTTTCTGCAATAGGCTTATACGGCAGTGACCATCACGGGCCTATGCTTTTGGACGCTTTTAAAAAAGCAGGGATTAATACTGAATTTATGGTTCAAGACCCTTTGAGACCAACTACTGTAAAGTCAAGAATATCCGGTGCAAGTTTTCATTCTGTGACCCAGCAGATTGTAAGAATTGACCGTCTTGATACATCTGCTCCGTCAAAAGAGATTGAAGATAAAATCATTGAAAATATAGAAAAAGCCGTACCTCTCCACGATGCAGTAATTTTGTCTGATTATAATATCGGACTTTTGACAGACAGGGTAATTGAGGCAACAGTTGCTTGTGCAAAACATCACGGAAAAATAGTTGTTGCTGATGTACAAAAAGATATGTTCCGCTACAAGGGCGTTTATGCTCTTACTCCTAACCAACCGGACAGCGAAAAAGCTGCAGGTTATTTTATTAAAGATGCACAAACTCTCAACCGTGCCGGCTCTGATATTTTAGAGATGACAGACGCACAGGTTCTTTTGCTGACCAGAGGCGGAGACGGTATGGCTGTATTTGAAAAAGGTAAATCAGAACATGTGGATGTACCGGTATTTAATAAAACAAGTGTTTTTGATGTTACCGGTGCCGGAGATACTGTTGTTGCGTCATTTACCCTTGCGCTTGCTGCGGGTGCCCCTCCAAAATATGCTGCCATTATCGGCAACATTGCGGCTAGTATTGTAATCCGTTCTTTTGGTTGTGCAACAACATCTATAGAACAAATACAAACTAGCTTAAACAAAATGAATATGGAAAATTATACAATTAAAGCGTAAACATAAGGAGTTTAAGATGAAACAGTTAAAACTTTTGGATTACATAATAATTGCCGTGGTTATTGCGGTTTTAATTATCGGTGCTCTCGCATATTTGGGCAAAAACAAATTTTCCAAATCACCTGTGGAAGCTACTAAAAAAATTGCTTTTCAAGTTATGTTAAAAAGCGTTTCATTAACAGATTCTAAAATGCCGTTTAAAATAGGCGAAGAATCTTTTATTACAATAAGAAACGTTCCTTATACAAAGCTGCAAATTATTGATGTTGCTTATCAGGCAAAAAAAATGGTGCTCCCTATCAATAATCCTCAGCAGCCGTTTGTTGTTATTGATGATTATTCTATGCCGTATCAGTTTGACTTTATTGTTACTTTAATTGACGACGCTAAAATTACCAAAGACGGTGCTGTTGTTGGCGGTAATAAAATAAAGATCGGTTTGCCTATCGTGCTTGAAGGTTTCAACTACCGTATAGGCGGAACAATTTCGAATGTTCAGATTCTTGAAGACAAACAGGTTGAAGAAATCAACAAGTTTGTTACACAGGCTAAACTGCAATCAAAGATGGATGATGCTCTTCAGTCAAAGGCACAAAATGCGCCAAAAGAAGAGGCAAAACCTGAAAAACAAGTGGAAAAAAGTGCTGAATAATTATGATAGAATCTAAATTTATTGACCTGAAAAATAAGTTTTATGCTTATTTCCAAAACAAACTGGAAAAGATTACTAAAAACAGTTTTTTTCTTGGCAAAATTGATGAAGTCATTTTGACATTTATTTGTCTTACCTTATTTGCATCAACTTTTATGCCCAGTGAAAAAATCGGTGCCTTTGCAATAATAGTGGTACTTTTGACAATACTAAAACTGTTTACCAAAAAAGGGGCCAAAATTGCACTGACAAAGTTTGATGCAGCTTTATTTGTTTATTTTGCAATATGCTTTATAAGCACAATAAACTCCACTCTTTTGCCGCAGAGCATTCACGGATTTTTAAAAACAGTAATTTATATATTTTATTATTACTGTGCAGTTAATTATTTTCAGACAAATCAAAACAAAATACGCTACATATTTTTGCTTGTAGGTATTTTATGTTCAGCAGAGGCGATAATCGCGATATATCAGAACTTTGCAGGGGTCGAGCAGATTTCAACCTGGCAGGATTCTAACTACATTAATCCTGAAGATGCCATTGCAAGAGCTTATGGTACTTTAAAACCTCTCAACCCGAATTTGCTTGGCGGTTATTTGATTGCAGGTATACCATACATACTGGGTGCAGGTGCAATTTGCCTGGTACAAAAGAATTTTAAAACATTCTTTTCGTCTCTCACCTTTTTTGCTTTGTGCTCTCTTGCCGTGTTTTTGACAGGCTCACGCGGTGCATACCTTGCTTTGGCTGCAATTGTTGCCGGTATGATTTTGATAGTGACTCTTGTTATAAAAACAGACTTTAACACCTCGCAAAAACTAAAATCTGTTTGGCAAAAATTTGTTATAGCTGTTATTTCACTTTTTGCATTAGTCTTGATAGCTGTGCCCAAAATTACAAAAAGACTTTTGTCGATATTTATTTTGCGCGGCGATTCATCCACTTCTTTTAGAATGAATGTGTATAATTCTTCGTGGCATATGTTTTGCGACAACTGTATCCTTGGCATAGGTGCGGGAAATCAAACTTTTAGAGAAATATACGGCCTTTACATGCTTACAGGATATGATGCGTTGAGCACTTATTCCGTGCCTTTGGAAATCGCTGTAGAAAGCGGCATTTTCGGATTGATTGCATTTGTTGCTTTTATTGGCTTGTTCTTATTTGATGCATATAAATGTATTACAACAAAGGCTAATGCCGACGGGCTAGCCGATAAGATTGTGGTTTGTGCGGCAACATTAACAATTATAGGTGTGATGACACACGGATTGTTTGATACAATATATTTCAGACCACAGGTGCAGTTTTTGTTCTGGACAACTATTGCTATGGCGTCGTCTGTAATGTATAGACAAAATTAAGGATAAAGAGGTATAAAAATGAGTTTAACCAAAAGAATTGTATTGACAATTATCGCTCTTGTCGGTTTTCTTACTTCCGTTAAATTAACAATGATATATTGGGATGCAAACTTTAACCCTTATGCGCTTTCAAGTTTTTGTTCTATAAATGATCTTATTGACTGTGATGGCGTTGCAAAGACTGGCCATTCTCAATTTCTTGGAGTGCCGCTTGCTTTGTGGGGGCTGTTTTTATACTTTGTATTTTTGTTCTTTACATATGTGGATAAACTCAAAAATATTGAAATAAAAGGTTTTAGAATTTTTGCATATTTTGACGTGTTTAAAAACCCCGAGTCGTATATTTGTGCTCTTGGTATAATCGCGTTTTTAATTTCAATGATTCTGGCAGGAATCTCTGTTTTTGAAATCCACAAACTTTGCATTCTTTGCTTTTTTACTTATATACTAAACCTTTTGATTGGCTTGATTGCAAAACCGAAAAATCAAAGTTTTGTTGATGTTTTTGTAACAAGTTTCAAAGATTTTGTTGAAGCATTAAAAGTCAAAAAGTATGCCCTTGCTTTTTCCGCGTTGGTGCTTGTTGCCATTGGCTTTTTGACATATACAGAGATAAGTGACGTTATGGCGCCGCAGGTTAAACTGAAAAAAGAAATGGACTATTTCTCAAAACCGTCAAAAGCCGGTAAAAGTATAACAGGAAACATTCTAGGTGATAAAAATGCCACACTTGTTTTGCATGAGTATACCGATTATCAGTGTCCGTTCTGTTTTGTATTGAACACAATGACGCTGAGAGCAGCCGGCGAGCTGTCTAATATAAAAGTTGTGCATCACAACCTGCCTTTGGATATGGAGTGCAATCCAAAGTTGAAACAACAAATGCACGAAGGTTCTTGCCTTATGGCTAAATATGCTATCGCTGCCGGATATCAGGGCAAATACTGGGATATGAATAATATGCTTTTTGATAAAGAATTTAGTGGAGAAGATTCCATATTGCAAAATGCAGCTCAAATTAAGGGGCTTAATATCGAAAAACTCAAAAAAGATGCACACGGTGCAGAAGTTGCAAAAGAGCTGCAAAAAGAAATTGAAGAAGCAACTCAGTTTGGTATTGACGGCACTCCTGCTTTTAGGATAAATCAGGAAACCAGAATTGGTATAATGCCTTATGAAGAATTTAAAGCAAAATTGATAAATGCGGGTGCAAAAGAAAGAAAATAAAAATAAATGGAAAAAATTCTTTTACATGCCTGCTGTGCAGTATGTATGGCTTATCCCATAGAAATTTTAAAAGAAAACTACGACCCCGTAGTTTTCTTTTGCAATCCTAATATTTATCCCGAAGAGGAATATTTGCGAAGACGCGATGAACTTATAAAATACTGCGATGAAAAGGGTTTTGAATATATAATTGATAACTATGAACCGGAAAAGTGGTATGCTTTTGTACAGGGATATGAAAAAGAACCGGAAAAAGGTCTTCGCTGCAATAAGTGTTTTGAGTATAGATTAAATAAAACAGCACAAAAAGCAAAAGAACTTGGTATCAAGTTTTTTACAACAACATTGAGTGTTAGCCCGCATAAAGTGTCAAAAAATATTTTTGAACAAGGCAAAAATGCAGCAAAAGCGTATGGTGTTGAATTTGTAGAAAAAGATTTTAAAAAACAAAACGGTTTCTTAAAAACAATGGAAATTGCTAAAAGTAATAACTTTTATCGTCAACAATACTGCGGATGCGAGTTTAGCATAAGAAAATAAATTATTTTGTATTGCATTTTTTGTTAATTAATGCAGCACATCCAAGACCTAAAACAGCACCAATTATTGAATTTATAATTTTTTGTTTTTTATTCGGTATTTTAATAAGAAATGTTGATATGCTTCGTGGAGTTTTTTTATGAATAAATCCATCTTTATCAATAGTTATATTGACATTGTGATTTTTGACAGCGTCAGAACGGTATTTTGTTGTTTTATCTTTTACCGGCACTGCCAACCCCGCAGCTGCTCCAGCAAGAGGTAATGCTGTATACATTGCATATTTTGTATAGCTGCTTTTATTTATTGTATCCATAATTTCTTTTTCCTTTATTCATATAAAGTATAAATCAGGAAAAATAGAAATTTGCTAATTTTTTTTCATATTGTTACATTATAATTTTGCAGTGATATCCTGTAAATATAAAATACCCGTATAATATGCTATAATTTTAAATACAGTGAGACAAACGGAGCCAATTTAATATATGCCAAATTATGCGATAGGAATTGACTTAGGCGGAACTAAGATTTTAACAGGACTTGTTAATAAAGGTAACGGTGAAGTACTTTATTCAATAAAACAAAAAACAGGCAAGGAAAAAGATGCGGAAACTATTGTTGAAAAGTTAAAACTTTCCATAAAAGAGCTTTTAGAAACTTCTCATTTTGATATTGCTCAAATAGATTCAATAGGCATAGGTGCACCCGGGCAGGTAGATAGAGAAAAGGGCATACTTGTTTCTGCTCCAAACTTAAATTGCGAAAATCTAAACCTCAAAGCCATAATGGAACGAGAATTTTACATACCGACTTTTATTGGCAATGACGTAGAAATAGCAACTCTTGGCGAAATGAAATTTGGCGCCGGTAAAGATTATAATGATTTTGTCTGTATTTTTGTTGGTACCGGTATAGGCTCCGGTATAGCGTGCGATGGAAAAGTGCGTCACGGCGCTACAGGCACAGCAGGTGAAATTGGCCATATTATTGTTGATGCCGGAGGCCGTCCATGTGGATGCGGTGCCAACGGCTGCCTTGAGGCATATGCTTCACGTACTGCTATTGAGGCCAGAATTATGGGTGCGCTAAAAAAAGGACGTCCCTCTGTGATAACGGAATTTATGCGTGATGACAAAGCTATTAGCTCCAAAATGATTAGAAAAGCACTTGAACATAAGGATGAGCTTATTACGCAGATTCTGTTTGAGGCATCTGATTACTTGTCTAACGGACTTGCAACAATTATAAATTTTTATAATCCCGAACTTATAGTTATGGGTGGTGGTCTGATAGATGCTGTGGACGAATTTTATGAACGTACAATAACAAAAGCAAAGGCTAAAGCTTTGCCCATCCCTGCATCAAAAATTCAATTTAAGAAAGCTAAACTCGGTGATTTCTCCGGTGTTGTTGGAGCTTGTTTTTTGGATAATTTAAGCAGAAGCACTCAAGTACTTAAGCAGACTGTTTAAGTTATGCAAGCGTTGAGCCTGTCTTTTTCAAACTTGAAGCGCTTGTCAGAGCAGAGCTTAGCGTTGAACTGCCCTGCTGGATGCCTTCAGTAGTTTTTCCTTGAGCAAGTGTGCCTGCTGTAGTTGCGGCGCCTCCGGCTGCCGTAGTGCCTATACCGACTATTTCAACAGTTTTTCCTGCAGCGGCTGTTGGAATGAATGCTTGCATAGCCACACCGGTTGCTGTTGTCACAGTTCCGGTTGCAGTCGTTATCTGACCTATTGTTTGTGTAGTTTGTGCGGTTTTTAGACCCTGCTGGTTAGAGGCTTTTTTTGCTGTTGAAGTATTTTTTACAGTGTTGGCATATTTTGTTGCATCAGATATTATTTTACTGCTAGCACTTCTTTGCGTTGATATAGTATTGGTATTTGACTGTATAGTTGCTTTTTTTGAGGCAGATTGAGACATGAGCTCATTTATTCTATCTGTATTTTTGCCTTTTGGTGCAACAAGACTTGAACCAAATGCGCCTAATGAATTACCAAATGCAGAGGCAGCTGAATTACCCGATGCTTGCTGAGTTTGGGATTTTGGGTTTTGTCCTGCATTGTTTGCATTATTTTGAGCCGCTACTGCGGTTTGAGAAGTTGGTGCTGCTTGTTGTGTATTATTAGATGGCAGAGAATTCATTGCAAAAAAGTTGCCTGTTGTGTCAGAGCTGGCTCCTGGTGCTGAATCAGTTGCCCCGCCCAAGCCTTGCTCCTGGCTGCTTGAATCGGTGCTGCCGCTTTGTTGTGCATCATCTGCAGAATTTTGAGCAGCAGGTTGAGCTGGTACCGCATCATCGGCACTTACTGTTTGGGCTGTATAACTTTGGCCATCTTCTGCCATTAGTGATTCAATTTCGCTTTCGATATCATTGACTTCACTTTCTAGAGTTGTATTTTCGTCTTTGGCCTGTTCTATTTTATTATTATTTGCATTAAATTGAGAGGTGGCTTGTTTTTCTTTTGTTTTGTTTGTTTTTGCTAATTGTGTTAATTCTTGAGTATCTTCTTCTGCTTGTTCAGCAGCTTTATTTGCTGCAGAAGTGCCGCTTTCTGCCTCTTTTTTTGCAGCTTTGGCTTCTTCTTTTTCTGCTTCGCCTTCTTGGGTTTCTGGTATGTTCGATGTTGTTCTTTGAAAACCGTCATAGTTTTTGAAAACACCATCAGTAGTGGCCATTGAACCGCCATTTGATGCTTGCAAGACATTGGTTTGCTGTAGATTTTCTTTTTCTTTGGCTTCACGGGTTTCCTGGGTGCTTTGCTTTTGCTCAACACCATCTTGGCCTTGTACACCTTGTTTTTTCTTTAATAAATCTGTTGAAGTAATACTGAATGGATTACCGCCCATAACGCACACCCTTGTTTCTTTTTTATTTACACTTCTATATAAATAAAAACAAATGATATACGCAATATTCAAAAAGTATATAAAATGTTACAATTCTTAATGTTACTCAGCAAGTGCTGCATCTTTTGATGCAAACTGCATTTCGTACAAGCGTTTGTAAAATCCGTTATCTCTGCATAAGAGTTCATCATGAGAACCCAGCTCTACAAGCTCTCCTTCATTAATCACTGCAATTTTATCTGCATTTTTAATAGTTGAAAGTCTGTGCGCAATGACAAAAACCGTCTTGTTTTGCATAAGATTATCCAGAGCTTTTTGTACAATTGCTTCTGACTTGTTGTCCAGTGCAGATGTTGCCTCGTCAAGGATTACTATCGGAGAGTCTTTGAGCATTGCTCTTGCTATTGCCACACGTTGTCTCTGGCCGCCGGAGAGCGTTGTGCCTCTTTCTCCTATTTCTGTATCAATGCCTTCCGGCATTTCGCTTAAAAATTCATCAAGATGTGCTGCTTTTACAACACGTTCTATGTCTTCATCCGTTGCTTTGAAATTGCCCATAAGAAGATTTTCTTTAATTGTACCGGAAAACAGGAAGTTATCCTGGAAAACTACTGATATATGCTGTCTAAGTGAGCTGATTTTTATATTTCTTATATCTGTATTATCTATTTTTATTGCACCTGATGTTACATCATAAAAGCGGGGAATAAGGTTTGCAATGGTGGTTTTTCCGCCTCCGGAATTCCCTACAATCGCAACTGTTTCTCCAACATGTGCAGATAAGTTTATATTTTTTAATACAGGTGTATCCTTAACATATTCAAAACATACATTCTCTAAAGAAACACCTTCTTTAACCTGTGAAATTTCAACGGAATTTTCATTATCTTTGATTTCCGGTTCTATATCAAAGAGCTCCAGGGTTCTGCAAAGTGAAACGAAAATTGTTTGAATATTTGTCAGAGTATTGCCCAGTGTTTTTACAGGTTTGTATAGCAATAACAATGAAGTAACAAACGAAAGCAAGCTGCCGCTTGTCATTCTGCCTGAAAGTACAAGGTAAGTACCAAATGCCATTACAAAAGCAATTCCTATAGATGCGATTGTATACATGATTGGTGACATCCACGCAACTCTTTTTACAAGGGACATGTTAACATCAAATCCGTCTTTGATTTCTTGATGAAATTTTTCATACTGATAGTCTTCAAGATTATATGCTGAAACAATTTTATTGCCCTGTGTTGTTTCGTTAAAATCGGTCATTATGTTGCCGCCGATTTTCATTGTTTTGTTAGAGGCAGTTTTGATTCTTTTTCTAATCAATGCTGCAGGCAAAAACGCAACGCAAAGTACCACAACACCGACTAATGCCAGCTCCCACGAGTTGTATAACATAACACCAATCAAAGCAAGTGCACCTATGCCGGAGCTCATAAGAGCCTTGATATTGTCCAATATCCCTTTTGATGCTGTTTCCGGGTCAGAAAGATACCTTGTCAAAATAATACCCGATGAGTTGTCATCATAAAATTTTGCATCCATTTGAACAAGTTTTTTAAATAATCCAAGTTTTACATCGTTTGTAACTTTTTGGCCTGTCCAGTTTGTGAGGTAATCATTAAGATATCTTAAAACGCCCTGTAAAGCGGCAAATGCTACAATTCCAAAAGGAATGATGCAGGCAAGAAACATATTTTTTTTGATTAAAACTTCGTCCATATAAGGTTTAAGTGCATAAGCAATGACACCATCCAGTGCGCCTACAGGCAATGCTATCAAAAATCCCAAAACAATTCTAAACATGTATGGCTTGATGTATTTATACATTCTTTTGGTCAAATATGCATAATCAAAAGAATTCTGCGCCAGGGTGTCTTTTAATTTCATATACTTCTATCCTTATAAATTCCGATACTCTCTTTTAAAATAATATCGTAAACAACAAAAGTAATCCACCATGATATAATTGTGGTGTGAATAAAACGTTAAAAACAATTGAATTTGATAAGGTATTGGAAATTTTAAGCGGGTTTGCTGTTAGCAAACTCGGAAAAAAACGATGTCTTGAGGTTTTGCCTCTTGTTGATTTGGATGCAATAAAATTGGCACAGACCCTTACAACACAGGCACAAAATGCTTACAGACTTAGTGCTTCTTCAATACCCGTGTCAGGGCTCGAGGATATCACAGATGCTTTGAGTCTTTTAAAAAATAAAATTACGTTGTGTGTTGAAGATGTAAAAAATATTTACGGCATCATGTGCGATTCACGAAAGTTTTCATCATTTTTGCATAAATATGCTGAAAATGAGGACAAACTTTTTGCGTTTACTCACAAACTGTTTGTTTTTGCAGATTTAGAACAAAAAATACAGGATATATTTGATTCGGGTTTTAACGTCAAGGAGTCTGCTTCAATTGAGTTAAAATCGCTTTATCAGGCGCAAAGAGATACAAATGAAAATTTGAAACATACAATTTCAGATTTGATGAAAAATTCTGCATTTACCTCTTATCTTCAAGACAATGTTTATACCTTACGCGACAACCGTGTTGTTTTTCAGGTCAAGGCTGAATCTAAAAACAAAGTTCAAGGTATTGTGCACGACATATCGCAATCAGGCCAAACTTATTTTATTGAACCCAAGCAGGTAGTTGGTTTAAATAACAAATTACGAGAATTGGAAATTTCTATTGAAGCTGAAATCCAAAAGATAATAAAAGAGTTGTCATCAGAAATAGCACAATATTACGAAGAGATAAAATCTTCATTTGAGGCATTAATAGAATTAGACTTTATTTTTGCAAAAGCAAAATACTCCACTGCAATTGATGCCTGTGAGCCTGAAATATTAGAAAAACCCGTTATTGAGCTAAAATCTATGAAAAATCCGGTTTTGTTGTCAATTTTAGATAAAGTTGTGGAAAATGATTTTTCTATAGGTGAGCCTTATAAATCTATTATTATAACAGGTTCTAATGCCGGAGGAAAAACTGTTGTGTTAAAAACAGTAGGTCTTTCTATTGCCATGAGCGCTGCAGGTTTGCATATTCCTTGTTTCAGTGCCAGGGTTTATCCTTTTAAAAAGCTTTTTGCAGAAATCGGGGATGACCAAAATATTATTCAGAGTTTATCAACTTTTTCTTCGCATGTTAAAAATATAAAAGAAATTCTTGATAATGCGGACTCTGAAACATTTATTTTGATAGATGAAATAGCTGCCGGTACTGACCCCAAGGAGGGGGCCAGCCTTGCAAAAGCTATAATGGAAAAATTTATAGAAAAAGGTTCTCTTTCTCTTATTAGCACCCATTTTAACGAATTAAAATCACTGCCTTTTAATAATAAAAGTTTTCAAAATGCCTCTGTTGATTTTGATATGGAATCTCTTAGCCCGACATACAAGTTAAGGATAGGTGTTCCGGGTGCTTCCAACGCCTTTGCAATAGCCAAAAATTTTGGTATTGATGAAGATATTATCAACAAAGCAAAAGAAAACTATGAGTCTGAAATTACAGACGAATCTAAAATACTTGGCGAATTACAGGTCAAATATTCTGAACTGAATCGTCTGACAGAAGAAGCCAAAGCTCTTAAGGAATCTTCTGAGGCTAAGTATAAAGAATACAATGAGCTTTTTGAAAACCTTAATGCGCAAAAAAGAAAGACTCTGAAAGATTACAAACGCCGGTATGAAGATAGCTTGCAAGATGCAAAGGCTCAAATTAAAAAAGTGTTGGAAAATCTTAACCACCACAAAACCAAAGAAAATGCAGTTAACTCTTATAAAAAATTGTCGCAAAAAGGCTTTAAAGCAGCTCAAGCATTAGCTGATGAGTTTTCTAAAGTTGATATTAAATACACAGAGCTCAATAATGATGACATAAAAATTGGTGCAAAGGCCATTATCAAAGGGCTTGATCAGGATGTAATAATCAATTCGCTGCCGGATAAAAAAGGAAATATTAAAATACTTGTTGGCCAGTTGCAATCAACTATCAAAGTAGAAAAGCTTGCAAAAAGTTTAAAACGCCAAAAAGATATTATCAAAAAGAAAATTAATCTTGGAAATTCAAAGTTTGTGATAGAGCGTATAAATATGTCTCCCAAAATAGACCTTCGCGGCTACAGGGTCGACGAGGCTCTTGCAGAATTGGATGCTTTTCTGGATAAAGCCAGTATGGTAAATCTTTCTCCTGTTGAAATTGTCCACGGACATGGTACAGGTCAGCTGCGTTCTGCAATACGCGATTATTTAAGCGATTCCCCATACGTTGCAAAGTACCGGCAGGGAGAAGACACAGAAGGTGGCAATGGTGTGACAATTGTGGATATAAATTAACTCTAAAATCTTTTTAAATAAGATCGTTTACGTTGAATTTTTTGTTTCTGTTTAAAAATTTAACTAATAAAGCTTTCATTGTTTCTCTCTTCATTTTCTCTTACATATATATAAAGTATATATTGTCAAAAAAGTTGCTTTTTTATGGAGCATGTTGTTTAGATTTGTTAACAACAATGTAAAAGCCTTTTAGGACAGGCTTTTTAAATTAATAAAAAAAATATTAAAAAAACTATTTACAAGAAAAATTGTTTTGTTATAATAATTCTACAAGGTTATGAAACCTTCAAGATATTCCTCGGTAGCTCAATGGCAGAGCATTCGGCTGTTAACCGAAGGGTTGTAGGTTCGAGTCCCACCCGAGGAGCCATTTAAAAAAGAAGGCATTAAGCCTTCTTTTTTTGTTACCTTAAGTATTTAGTACTTTTCTTATAAAGTTGGTTAGTAGCGTTCAATATCTTTGTCAATATAATCTGCCATATCGCGGTTATAAGATCTTATTTCAGATTTTGCTTCAGTTTTTTGGTATCTAGGTAAATCTTTGTATAATTTTCTAATGCTTTCTTCAATCAAAAACACGTCATCATTTTTGCCTTGTTGATTACAGATTTTGGCAAGTTTAATTTTGCCTTTGATTGCTTCAAGATAATTTTCATCTTCAATATCATTTAGAATCTGACAAGAAATTTGATATTTTTTTATTTCAATATCAGGTGGTTGAGGCCCTTTATAGTTATAATAATCACTTAAATCATCGTGACCATAATTGTATCGCTTACCAAAAGATACATTTGGCATTTGTGTAAGAAATATTTTGGTAAATGGTAAGGGTGATCTAGTTTGTGTAATTGATGAAGAAACATTCATCGGGGTAATTGTTTGATTTGATTCAACTGATTTTTTTAAAGGTGTTGAATTTAAAAAATATATTTGTGAATTGTTAATACTTTCAATACTCATAATAACCTTCTTCCTTTTATAATAAACACTCTATCTATGTTACTCCTGAAATTTCTGATATAAAAGCTTTTAATTTCTATTTTTAACAAAAAGTTATAAAAACTAATTAAACTATTTATTGACGTACTCTTTGCAAGTGCTAAAATAAAATTGTTGTTAAACGACATTCCGGGATCGTCTAACGGCAGGACAGGTGACTCTGGATCATCTAATCGTGGTTCGAATCCATGTCCCGGAGCCATTAAAAAAAGACCTCAAAAGAGGTCTTTTTTAGTTTTCTTCATATAATGCGTTAACTATTTTATGTATTTGTTTTATAAATATTGGTTTTGAGTGTTGTAGCTTTTCTGTTATTTCACTTATTCTCTCTGTATCAGATTGGCGGAGCTTTATATTATCAAAGTCAAAAAAGTAGCGCGGTTTTACATCAAAAAATTTGCATGCTTTTATTAGCACTTTCTCACTAATAAAAATTTTCCCTGTTTCTACTTTGCCAATGGCCTGTATATGCACACCAAGATATTCTGCAAGCTTTTCTTGCGAGATGTCAGCTTCCAGTCGTAATTGTTTAAGTTTATACCCTATTTTGGCTCTTAGGTCCATATTTTTAGATTAATATGTATTTTATTTAAAAGCCAATGAA
>UMGD01010295.1_pt1 | contig 18242 bp, 16 predicted proteins | sample 1965201 | NCBI WGS metagenome assembly UMGD01 (sample SAMEA4836066, study PRJEB28245) | human gut metagenome | biome: gut microbiome; material: fecal sample | place: Denmark | collected 2008 | reverse complement strand
CATTAGTAATTTAATCACTGACATTTAAGCAATGCTGTACTAGAACATATCATTGAAAAGTACAACAAGATTTATCGTGTCCAGATGCCGAAAGTAACCCCTCATGTATGCAGACATACCTTTTGCTCCAATATGGCAAAGTCGGGAATGAATCCCAAGACCTTACAGTATATCATGGGTCATGCAGACATTAGCGTAACCTTGAACACCTACACCCATGTGAATTTTGATGATGCCAAGGAGGAACTGAATCGAGTAGCGAATGGCTGAAAAAGCCCGTTGGTAAAGCTGCTTATTTTACCAACGTATTTACCAATTTTGCAGGGACAAATATGAGAAAGTATGGGACGATTTGAGAAAATACTCTGGAAACAGAGAATTTCGGAACAGCCCCAAAACCCTGTAAAATCAAGCATTTGAGAAGAAATACAGGACTTATAAGGAGTTACAGAAAAATGATAAAAGTATTATTTGTCTGCCACGGCAGTACACTAATCGAGCGCGTAAACCCTTGATATTCCTTGACTTTTTGAAGCTAACAGAAAAAATTTACTACTTATTTACTACCTATCAAAACTATTGATTGCCTTGCCACGATATAAATAAAATTGAACATTATTCGCATGAGCGACGTTACCTTATCCCAACCGGGAAACATGGAACGCCGCTATTTTTTTACCCTCATGTTACGCAGTAGGGGCAAAAAGAGCCTTGATTTATAAGGCTTTGCGAGTGCGGTTTTCACAGGGTAAGGGATTTATACCTAAACCCTCAAAATCGCCGTTCTACTGCGTAACAAATAAGCAGCAAAGGAGTTGATATTGAGAGAAACACAGGCTATACGGTTATGAGCAACCACCACCTACGCAACAAGGAGCTGTCCTTAAAGGCAAAGGGGCTGTTATCGCAAATGCTGTCCTTGCCGGAGGATTGGGACTACACCCTTTCGGGGCTGTCCTTTATCAACCGGGAAAGTATCGACGCTATCCGCACCGCCGTATGGGAGCTTGAAAAAGCCGGATATATCACAAGGCGGCAGGGGCGCGACGAGAAAGGCAAAATGACCGCTATCGAGTACACCATTTACGAACAGCCGCAACCACCGCCGGAGTTGGAAAAACCGATATTGGAAAATCCAACAGCGGATAACCCGGTATTGGAAAATCCGACAACGGATAACCCGACGTTGGAAAATCCAACGCAATTAAATAAAGATATACAAAAGACTGACTTATCAAAAAAAGAAAAATCAAATATTGATTTATCAAATACCCATTCCATTCCTATCCTTTCCCCTAACCCCTCTCCTTTGGGGCAGGACGCGGCAGAGCCGGAACGGAAACGAAAGGAAGCGGCAGACGCATACAGCGTGTATGAGGAAATCATTAAGGACAATATCGAGTACGACCACCTTGTAGCCTATTCCAGAGTGGATAAAGACCTTTTGGACGAAATCGTGTCCCTTATCCTTGAAACCGTCTGCACCAAACGAAAGACAATCCGTATCGCCGGAGACGACCACCCGGCAGAACTTGTCAAAGCAAAATTTATGAAGCTGAATAGCAGCCACATTGAATTTGTCTTTGACTGTATGAAAGAGAATACAACGAAAATCCGCAACATCAAGCAATATCTGAAAGCGGTACTTTTCAACGCACCCAACACCATAGACAGCTATTACACCGCCCTTGTCAACCACGATATATACGGCGGACGCAGTATGCAGTCTGCGAAGAAGTCCGGCATACCCGACTATTCCCACAATGGGTACGACAGTTTATAAAAACCAAAACACAGGAGGATTTGATTATGGCACAGAGAACAGGAGCTTTGATTTTTGACGAAACCACCGACCGTTACGACATTCGCTTTGACCTTGCCGATTACTACGGCGGCTTGCATTGCGGGGAATGTTTTGACGTATTCGTGCGCGGCAAGTGGAAGCCGACCCGGATTGAGATGAACCCGGCGCAGGAATGGTATCTTGTGGGGGTACGGGCGCATGACCTTACCGGGCTGCGGGTGCGGATTTGAGAAAATACGGGGCGCAGACAGGGGCAGCGAAAAAACGGCTGTCTTTTTTTGCGCCCTTAATCCTATCATCATGCGAAAGGAGGACGCAGATTGCAAGATGAAATCAACGAAAAGACCATAGCCCTTTACATCAAGACCGGGAAGCTGACCGCGCAGCAGCTCCAAAAGGCTATGAAGCTGCTGCTTGCACAGATGAAGAAGCAGACGGGCAAAGCCCCGCATGGCAAGCAGACCCTAAAACAGCTTATGAAGCAGAACGCGGGCGTTTCCAACATTGAGATTACAAAGGACAATATCAAAGCCTTTGAGAGTACGGCGAAAAAATACGGGATTGATTTTGCCCTCAAAAAAGACAGCACCGAAACGCCGCCCCGCTACCTTGTGTTTTTCAAGGGGCGGGACGCCGACGCGCTGACCGCCGCTTTCAAGGAGTTTTCCGCAAAGAAGTTAGACAGGGAGAAAAAGCCCTCTATCCGAAAGGCATTAGCCGCTTTCCGGGAAAAGGCAAAGGAATTAAACGCCAGCCGCCAGCAGACCAAACACAAGGACAGGGAGGTGTCGCTATGAAGCCGGAACTGAAAAAAGTGCTTCTCTTAAACCTGCCTTACCTGTTCTTTGTTTACCTGTTCGGCAAGGTGGGCGCGGCGGTGCGCCTTGCCCCCGGCATGGACGCAAGCGAAAAATTCTTACAGCTTGGGACGGGCTTTGCCGCCGCTTTTGAAAGCGTCGCGCCGAGCCTGCACCCTGCCGACCTGCTTATCGGCATTGCGGGGGCTGCCATTGTCCGGCTTGCCGTCTACCTAAAAGGCAAGAACGCGAAGAAATACCGCAAAGGCGTGGAATACGGCTCTGCACGTTGGGGCAATGCCGAAGATATAAAGCCCTACACAGACCCGGTATTTGCAAACAATATCCCTCTCACGCAGACGGAACGGCTTACCATGAACAGCCGCCCGAAGCAACCGAAATACGCGAGGAATAAAAATATCCTTGTAATCGGCGGTTCCGGCAGCGGCAAGACCCGGTTCTTTGTGAAGCCGTCGCTTATGCAATGTAGCTCAAAGGCTTACCCAACATCATATATTGTCACCGACCCGAAAGGAACCGTCTTAATCGAGTGTGGAAAGCTCTTGCAGCGCAATAAATATCGGATAAAGGTGCTAAACACAATCAATTTCAAAAAGAGTATGCACTATAACCCCTTCGTGTATATCCACAGCGAGAAGGACATTTTGAAACTGGTAAACACCATAATCGCCAATACCAAAGGCGACGGGGAGAAATCCGGCGAGGATTTTTGGGTAAAAGCGGAACGGCTTTTTTACTGCGCTCTTATCGGCTACATCTGGTATGAAGCCCCGGAGGAAGAAAAAAATTTTACGACGCTGCTTGAAATGATAAATGCGTCGGAAGCCCGCGAGGACGACGAGGAATTTCAAAGCCCCGTTGACCTCATGTTTGAAAAGTTGGAGGAAAAAGACCCGGAACACTTTGCCGTCAAGCAGTACAAAAAATACAAATTAGCGGCGGGCAAGACGGCTAAAAGCATTTTAATTTCCTGCGGCGCAAGATTAGCCCCCTTTGACATTAAGGAGCTGCGCGAGCTAATGGAAACCGACGACATGGAGCTTGACACCATAGGCGACCGCAAGACCGCCCTGTTTGTCATTATCTCCGATACGGACGATACCTTTAACTTTGTCGTGTCAATCCTTTACACGCAGCTTTTCAACCTGTTATGCGACAAAGCCGACGACGTGTACGGCGGGCGGCTGCCCGTCCATGTGCGCTGTCTGCTTGACGAGTTTGCAAATATCGGGCAGATACCGAAGTTTGAAAAGCTCATTGCCACAATCCGAAGCCGGGAAATCTCCGCTTCTATCATCTTACAGAGCCAGTCGCAGCTAAAGGCAATCTACAAGGATAACGCCGATACCATAGTCGGCAACTGCGACACGACCCTTTTCTTGGGCGGCAAGGAAAAAACAACGCTCAAAGAAATATCGGAAATCTTAGGGAAAGAAACGATTGACAGCTTCAACACGTCCGAAACACGCGGACGGGAGCTGTCGCATGGGCTGAACTATCAGAAGTTAGGCAAGCAGCTTATGACCGAGGACGAAATCGCCGTTATGGACGGCGGCAAGTGTATCTTGCAGCTACGGGGCGTGCGCCCATTCTTTTCAGATAAATTCGATATTACAAAGCACCCGAACTACAAATATCTGTCGGACTATGACAAGAAAAATGCCTTTGACATGGAGAAACACTTAAAACGCCGCCCCGCTGTCGTGAAGCCCGACGAAGTATTTGACTACTACGAAATCGACGGGGCAGATTTACAGGAGGACACGCTATGAATAAGCGTATCAGAAAGAAGAAAGAAAAACAGCGGCAGGAATGGTTAGAACATTCCATATCCGTATTAGCGGAACTGGTTGAAGCTCTGGAAGCTGCTGAACGGGAATACTGGTGGAAATGGGCGGAAGAAAGCAGCCGCCAGTTTGCCGAAGCACTTTTTCAACACTTTGAAAAGCAACGCAGAAAGGAGGAATTGACGCAGTAACGAAGAAAAAAACAGTCTATATGATACGCGCCCCTACTGAAAAATCCATATCCCCTACCTACAACTGAATACCGCCGCGCCGCAGACTTTTAGGCGGCGTGGGGAAACCGCCGAAATCCGGCGGGCTTATGACCGCGGCAGTTTTGAAACTGACCGCCGTTTTTTATGCCCTTTTTTTGGGGCAGCCGCAAAATGCGGCAGAAAGGAGCTTTATGGAATTTTTCAACGCAGCTATCGAAGTATTACAGACCCTTGTTATCGCGCTTGGCGCAGGACTTGGCATTTGGGGCGTGATTAACCTTCTGGAAGGTTATGGCAACGACAACCCCGGCGCGAAGTCGCAGGGAATGAAACAGCTCATGGCGGGCGGCGGCGTTGCCCTTATCGGCATGGTGCTTGTACCTCTGCTTTCCGGCTTGTTCGGTTAAGCGCGGGGAATAGCCTATGCAGAGCATACTTGACGCGATTAACGAATGGATAAAGGAAATCCTTATCGGAGCGATAAACGGAAATCTGTCAACTATGTTCGGGGACGTAAACGAAAAGGTAGGCACAATCGCAAACGAGGTGGGACAGACCCCGCAGGGGTGGAACGCAAGCATTTTCAGTATGATACAAACCCTCTCTGAAAATGTAATCGTTCCCATTGCGGGGCTTGTCATTACCTACGTCCTATGCGTGGAGCTTATCAGCATGGTAACGGAAAAAAACAATATGCACGACATAGAAACATTCATGTTCTTTAAATGGATTTTTAAAGCATTTGTCGCGGTGTTTATCGTAACCAACACGTTCAGCATCACAATGGCGGTCTTTGATATGGCACAGCATATTGTTTCCGGTGCAGCGGGAGTTATCAGCAGCGAAACGAACATTGACGCTGCCGAAGCACTTGCTTCCATGCAGGAGGGACTTGACGCAATGGAAATCCCCGAACTGCTCTTACTTGTGCTTGAAACAAGCCTTGTGAGCCTTTGCATGAAAATCATGTCCGTACTGATAACAGTTATCCTCTATGGCAGAATGATAGAAATTTACCTTTACTGTTCGGTATCGCCTATCCCATTCGCGACCATGACCAACAGAGAGTGGGGACAGATAGGGAACAACTACCTAAAAGGGCTGTTTGCTCTTGGGGTACAGGGCTTCCTCATTATGATATGCGTCGGCATTTACGCCGTACTGGTAAACGATATGGTAATCGCAGACAATTTACACAGCGCGGTATTTTCCCTTGCCGCCTATACCGTTATCCTCTGCTTTTCCCTGTTCAAATCCGGCGCACTGGCAAAATCTATCCTCAACGCACACTAACAAAGACCATGCGGACTTTTCCCGCAGAAAGGAGGTTTTTACTTGGCGTATGTACCCGTACCCAAAGACTTATCCAAAGTCAAAACGAAAGTCGCTTTCAACCTTACGAAGCGGCAAATCATCTGTTTTGCGGCAGCCCTTATCTTAGGACTTCCGCTTTTTTTCTTGCTCAAGGACAGCGCGGGGACGAGCCTTGCGGCAATGGTTATGATTGTCGTCATGCTGCCCTGTTTTCTGTTCGCCATGTATGAAAAGCATGGGCAGCCCCTTGAAGTGGTGGCAAAGAACATCATACAGACCCGTTTTACCCGCCCCAAAGAGCGACCCTATCAGACACAGAATTTATACGCCGTATTGGAACGGCAGCGAAACTTAGAAAAGGAGGTATCAGCGATTGCAAAAGGAACCCACAAAAAAGGCAGCGGGAAAAAGAAACGCCGGGGCTAACCCGAAGCGGAAACTGACCCGCGCCGAAAAGAAACAGATTGCCGAGGTTATCCGGCAGGCAAAGGGCGACGGCAAAGCCCGCACCGCGCAGCAGACAATCCCCTACATTCAGATGTACCCGGACGGGATATGCAAGGTGTCGGAGAAGAAATACAGTAAATCTGTCGCCTTTGAGGATATAAACTATCAGCTTGCACAGGCAGATGAAAAGACCGCCATTTTTGAAAACTGGTGCGATTTTCTCAACTACTTTGACGCGAGCGTGAGCGTGCAGCTCTCTTTCATCAATCAAGGGACGCAGCGGGAACAGGCAGAAAAAGCTATCAATATCCCCGCACAGGAGGACGCTTTTAACTCTATCCGCACCGAGTATTCCGATATGCTGAAAAACCAGCTTAGTAAAGGCAACAACGGGCTTGTGAAGCACAAATACATTACCTTTACCGTAGAAGCCGACAATCCGGCGGCGGCAAAGGCGCGGCTTTCCCGTATCGAAACCGACGTACTGAACAATTTTAAGGTACTGGGCGCGTCGGCGCGTCCCATGACGGGCTATGAACGCTTAAAGGTGCTGCATGGTGTGTTCCACCCGGAAGGCGAGCCGTTTACCTTTGATTTTTCATGGCTTGCCCCGTCCGGGCTTAGTACAAAGGACTTTATCGCCCCGTCCTCTTTCCGCTTTGGCGAGGGCAGATATTTCCGCATGGGGCGTAAAATCGGCGCGGCGAGTTTCCTTGAAATCCTTGCGCCGGAGTTAAACGACCGTATCTTAGCTGACTTACTGGACTTGGAAACGGGCGTTATCGTCAACCTGCATATCCGCAGTATCGACCAGACCGAAGCTATCAAGACTATCAAGCGCAAAATCACAGACCTTGACAAGATGAAGATTGAGGAACAGAAAAAAGCGGTACGTTCCGGCTACGACATGGATATAATCCCGTCCGACCTTGCCACTTTCGGCAGCGAAGCGAAAAATCTCTTGCAGGATTTACAGAGCCGCAACGAGCGAATGTTTCTCCTTACGTTTCTTGTGGTAAACATGGCAGACACGAAGCGGAAACTGGAAAATGACATTTTCGCGGCGGCAGGTATCGCGCAGAAATACAACTGCCGTCTGACCCGCCTTGACTATCAGCAGGAAACGGGGCTGTTATCAAGCGTCCCTATTGGAGAAAACCTTATCCCTATTCAACGGGGGCTGACGACGAGCAGCACAGCGATTTTCATTCCCTTTATCACGCAGGAGCTTTTTCAGACCGGGCAAGCCCTGTACTACGGCTTAAACGCCCTGTCTAATAACATGATACTCTGCGACAGAAAGCAGCTTAAAAACCCGAATGGCTTAATCTTGGGAACGCCGGGAAGCGGAAAATCCTTTGCGGCGAAGCGGGAAATGACAAATGCGTTCCTAATTACGGACGACGATATTATCATCTGCGACCCCGAAGCCGAGTATTTTTCCCTTGTGGAAAGATTGGGCGGTCAAGTTATCCGTTTGTCGCCTACGGGGAAAGGCATGGACGGCAAGCCCCAATACGTCAACCCTATGGATATAAACCTCAATTACAGCGAGGACGACAGCCCCCTTGCGCTGAAAAGTGATTTTATCCTGTCTTTGTGTGAGCTTGTCATTGGCGGCAAAGAGGGCTTACAGCCCATTGATAAGACGGTCATTGACCGGGCTGTTCGGAACGTGTACCGCCCGTTTTTAGCAGACCCCGACCCGGCGAATATGCCGATTTTGGGCGACCTCTACGACGAGCTTTTGCGGCAGCCGGAGCCGGAAGCGGCGCGGATTGCGGCGGCATTGGAGCTTTATGTTTCCGGCAGCCTTAACGTATTCAACCACAGGACGAATGTAGAGCTTTCAAACCGCCTTGTCTGCTTTGACATCAAGCAGCTTGGGAAGCAGCTCAAAAAGTTAGGTATGCTCATTGTGCAAGACCAGACGTGGAACAGGGTAACAATCAACCGGGCAGAGAAAAAGACGACCCGCTACTACATGGACGAGTTTCACTTGCTGCTCAAAGAGGAACAGACGGCAGCTTATTCCGTAGAGATTTGGAAGCGTTTCCGTAAATGGGGCGGCATACCCACAGCCATTACGCAGAACGTCAAAGACCTTTTGGCGAGCCGGGAAGTGGAGAACATCTTTGAGAACAGCGATTTTGTCCTCATGCTCAATCAGGCACAGGGCGACCGTACTATCCTTGCAAAGCAGCTCAACATTTCCCCGCAGCAGATGAAATATGTGACCCATACCGAAGCGGGCGAGGGGCTTATCTTCTACGGGAATGTGGTACTTCCGTTCATTGACCGCTTCCCGAAAGATACCGAGCTTTACCGGGTAATGACAACGAAGCCGGAGGAAGTTTCCGAAAGCGGAAAGTGAGGTACAGCCTATGAAACAGTATCAGCCGCGTGATAAAATCACGCAGAAAATGACCCGCGACGGGCTTATCGAGGTAAATGAAACAAAAGAAACCGCCGAGCGTGTGAGCAGACGGGAACAGAACGCGGATTTTGCAAAGCAGCCACAGCCGCAACCCACGCAGGACGGGGCGCAGCTTCAAGGTGTGCCGCAGACCGCCCCGCTTCCCCACGAGCCGGGGGCTGTCCCGAAGTCTGATACTGCCGCCGCCGAGCGCGTCATGGAGCGCGTAGGCGCAGCACAGACCCGGAAAGCCAGTAAAAAGGCGGCGCGAAAGGCACAGGAGGAAGCCGCTGTAAAAGAGAAATCTTCCCGCTTGCAGTTTACCGAGGAAGAATTATCTGCGCCGGAGCTTGAACCGTATATCAAGAAATCCAACGCCGCTGCTGACCGACTGGACGCGGCAAGGGCAGCTATCCCCAAAGAGAAGAAACTGATTAAGGAGCGCACCTTTGACGAAGCCACAGGAAAGGCAAAGACCCGCCTACGCTTTACCGAGCAGGAAAAGCCGATAAACGGCGGCAAAGCCCAAAGCAACCCGCTGTCCCGTCCCGCGCAGGAAGCGGGGATTTTCGTCCACAACAAGATACATAGCGTGGAAAAGGACAATTCCGGCGTGGAGGGGGCGCATAAATCCGAGGAATTAGCGGAGAAAGGCGCAAAGTACGGGGCGCGGAAAATCCGGGAGGGCTACCGCAGCCATAAGCTCAAACCCTACCGGGCGGCGGCAAAGGCAGAAAAGGCAGCGGAGAAAGCAAACGTCAATTACCTGTACCACAAGGCATTGCACGATAACCCGCAGCTTACAAGCAACCCCCTGTCCCGCTTCATGCAGAAGCAGCAAATCAAGCGGCAATATGCAAAGGCGGCAAAGACGGGCGGCGCAGCCGCAGCGAAAGGAAGCGCAAAAGCGGCAAAGCAGACCGCAAAAAAGACCGAACAGGCGGCGGCTTTTGTGGCAAGGCACCCGGCGGGCGTTGGTATCGCCGTTGCTGCGCTGCTTTTATTCATCATGGTATCGGCGGGACTTTCTTCCTGCGGGGCTATGTTTTCCGGCATGATGAACGGCGTAGTCGGGACTTCCTATACGTCGGAGGACAGCGACCTCATAGCGACGGAGAATAACTACGCAGCTATGGAAAATGAGCTGCAAAGCCGGATAGATACGATTGAGAGCGAATACCCCGGCTATGACGAATACCGCTATGACCTTGACAATATCGGGCATAACCCCCACGAATTAGCGTCCTATCTGACCGCCCTCTTGCAGAGCTACACCCCGCAGAGCGCACAGGCAGAGCTTGACCGTATTTTCAACGAGCAGTACACCCTTACCATAACCGAGGAAGTGGAGATACGCTACCGCACCGAAACAAGCACCGACCCGGAAACCGGGGAAACGACGAGCGAGGAAGTACCCTACGAGTATTATATCCTCAATGTGAAGCTGACAAATACGCCCCTGTCCTCTATCGCACAGGAACGTCTGACCGCTGAACAACTTGAAATGTACCGCGTGTACTTGGAAACAAGCGGCAACAAGCCGCTGCTTTTCGGCGGCGGCTCCCCCGATACTTCCGCGTCCGAGGATTTAAGCGGCGTACAGTTTGTAAACGGCACCCGCCCCGGCAACACCGCTGTCGTAGACCTTGCAAAGCGGCAGGTCGGAAATGTGGGCGGCTACCCGTACTGGAGCTGGTACGGCTTTTCAAGCCGCGTGGAATGGTGCGCCTGTTTCGTTTCGTGGTGCTACGGGCAAATGGGCTTATCCGAGCCGCGCTTTGCGGGCTGCGAGTGGCAGGGCGTGCCTTGGTTCCAGTCGCGGGGGCAATGGGGCGCGCGCGGCTATGAGAATATCGCCCCCGGCGACGCTATCTTTTTTGACTGGGACGGCGACGGCACCGCCGACCATGTGGGGCTTGTTATCGGAACGGACGGGAGCCGGGTATATACCGTTGAGGGCAATTCCGGCGACGCCTGCAAGATAAAGAGCTACCCCGCAGACTACGCCTGTATCAAAGGCTATGGCTTAATGAACTGGGAGTAACCCGGTTTTGGAAAAAGAAAGGAGAATTTAGTTATGGCAAACAGCAAAATTGACCGTATCAATAAGGAAATCACAAAAACCCGCAAGAAAATCGCAGAGTACCAGAACAAACTGAAAGGCTTGGAAGCGCAGAAAACCGAAGCGGAAAACCTTGAAATCGTGCAGCTTGTACGCGCCATGCGCTTAACCCCCGCAGAGCTTACCGCCATGTTATCCGGCGGCGGTATTCCCGGCATGGCTGCCGCACCCGCTTCCGAAGCACCCGCAGACTACGACCATTACGAAGAACAGGAGGACAACGACAATGAATAAGAAAATCCTTAGAACCTTGACGGCATTTGCCGCCGCCCTTATGCTCATGGGCGGCTTTTCCGTAACCGCCTTTGCACAGACCCCGGAGGGACAGGACGCTACCGACGACAGCGGCGTTGTTTTCGAGGAGCCGGAAACCGAAGCCGACCCCCTCACGCCGGAGGGAAACGCGACCCTTGTAGATGATTTTGGCGGCAATAAGCAGCTCATTACTGTTACCACCAAAGCCGGGAATTATTTTTATATCCTCATTGACCGGGACGACGAGGGGGAAAATACCGTACACTTCTTAAATCAAGTGGACGAAGCCGACCTCATGGCACTTATGGAGGACGGGGGCGAAACGACGGAGCCGCCCGCCGTCTGCACCTGTACGGAGAAATGCGAAACCGGGAAAGTAAACACGTCCTGCCCGGTATGCGCTACGAACATGACCGCTTGCAGCGGCAGGGAAGCCGAGCCGGAAACGGAGGAAGCAACCGAGCAGCCGCAGGAAAAAAGCAATACCGGCGGGTTTGTGGTTTTCCTTGTCGCGGCACTTCTTGGCGGCGGGGGCGCGTTCTATTACTTCAAGTTTGTAAAGAATAAGCAGAGCGTCAAAGGCGGCACCGACCTTGAGGACTTTGACTTTGAGGATTACGACGAGGACGAGCCGGAGCCGGACAACGCAGACGCTTCCGAAGATGAAGCGGAGGACGGGGAAGTATGACCCTGTTTACCGACAATCCCTTTGAAAAGATGATGATACAAAGACCATGCGGGCGGCGTGATAATGCGCCGCCTGTTCTCAAATCCCCGGCTTGTGCTTCCTGCCCGTATAAGGGACAGACCCCTTGCGTGGGCTACTGTCTGAAACAGGTACAGGAGAAAAAGAAACGAGAGCCGGAACACTGAAAGGAGGATTTTATTGAACATAACGCTTGTAATCGCAGAAAAACCGAGCGTGGCGCAGACTATCGCCGCCGCGCTTGGCGTGAAGAATAAGAAAGACGGATATATGGAGGGCGGCGGCTACCTCATTTCATGGTGCGTCGGTCACTTGGTACAGCTTGCCGAAGCTGCCGCCTACGGGGAGCAGTACAAAAAATGGAGCTATGACAGCTTGCCGATTTTGCCGGAAACATGGCAGTATGACGTTTCCAAAGGCAAGGAAAAGCAATTCCACATCTTAAAGGAGCTTCTGCACCGCGCCGACGTTTCGGAGGTAGTCAATGCCTGCGACGCGGGGCGCGAGGGGGAACTCATTTTCCGCTTTGTCTATGAAGTCGCCGGGTGTAAAAAGCCGATACGCCGCCTTTGGATTTCCTCAATGGAAGAAAGCGCAATCAGAGAGGGATTTTCACATCTGAAGGACGGCAAGGAATACGACCCGCTTTATCAGTCTGCCCTCTGCCGAGCAAAGGCTGACTGGCTTATCGGCATTAACGCCACCCGGCTTTTCTCCTGCCTGTATAACCGCACCTTGAACGTGGGGCGCGTCCAAACCCCCACCTTAAAAATGCTTGCAGACCGGGACGCAGCTATCAGCACATTCAAGAAAGAAAAATACTACCATGTGCGGCTTAATTTATCCGGCGCGGAAGCCGCAAGCGGGAAACTTTCTGACCGTTCCGAAGCCGAAGCATTGAAAAAATCCTGCGAAGCGTCGCGGGCTGTCTGCACTTCCCTTGTGAGGGAAAAGAAAACCGCAGCCCCGCCGAAGCTCTTTGACTTGACGAGTTTACAGAGGGAAGCAAACCGTATTTACGGCTACACCGCAAAACAGACCCTTGACCTTGCACAGACCCTTTATGAAAAGAAGCTGCTGACTTATCCGAGGACGGACAGCAGCTACCTTACCGACGACATGGGGGAAACGGCGGCAACGGTTATCTCCCTGTTATGCGGGGCGCTGCCCTTTATGGCGGGCATAGATTTTTCGCCAGAGATTGCAAGGGTGCTGAACAGCCAAAAAGTATCCGACCACCACGCAATCATTCCCACAATGGAGCTTGCAAAAGCTGACCTAGCTGCGCTGCCGGAAAGCGAGAGAAATATCCTTACCCTTGCCGGGGCGCGTCTTTGCATGGCGACCGCCGCGCCGCACCTCTACGAAGCGGTAACGGCGGTTTTCTCCTGCGCCGGGGCTGACTTTACCGCGCGGGGAAAGACGGTACTTACGGACGGTTGGAAGGACTTGGAACGCCGCTACCGGGCGACGCTGAAACATAAGCCCGATACGGACGGCGAGGACAGCGCAGACGCGCCGCTGCCGGAGCTTTCCGAGGGACAGGGCTTTGAAAATCCCGCCGCAAAGGTAACGGAACACGACACCACGCCCCCGAAGCCCCACAATGAAGCCAGTCTTTTGTCGGCTATGGAACGCGCCGGGAATGAGGACACCGACCCGGACGCAGAGCGCAAAGGGCTTGGAACCCCCGCCACCCGCGCCGCCGTCATCGAAAAGTTAGTGAGCAGCGGTTTTGTGGAGCGCAAGGGAAAGCAGCTTATCCCCACCAAAGACGGGAATAACCTTGTGTGCATACTGCCGGACAATCTCACTTCTCCGAAGCTGACCGCAGAATGGGAAAACAATCTGACGCAGATAGCAAAGGGGGAAGCCGACCCCGCCGCGTTCATGGGCGGCATTGAAGCCATGACGCGGGAGCTTGTGCAGACGTATTCTGCCGTTTTGGAGGATAAGAAAGATTTATTTAAGGCAGAGAAGCCGGAAATCGGCAAATGCCCCCGCTGCGGCTCCCCCGTTTATGAGGGAAAGAAAAACTATTACTGTTCTGACCGGGACTGCGCCTTTGTGATGTGGAAGAACGACCGCTTTTTTGAGGACAGGAAAGTAACCTTTTCTGCGAAGATTGCCGCCGCGTTTCTGAAATCCGGCAAGGCGAAAGTCAAAGGGCTGTACTCTCCCAAAACAGGCAAGACCTACGACGGGACGCTTGTTTTAGCCGATACGGGCGGGAAATACGTCAACTACCGCGTGGAATTGCCGAAGAAGTAAAAACTGGAATAGCAAGCATATGGACTTTTTTTACAGCCCCGCCGCACGCGAGCGTTGCTAAGTGCCAGTGGCACTTGGTTAGCAACGACCGGAGCGGAGACCGCAAAGCGATAATTTCATTCCCGCGAGCTGCGCATCATCGCACGAAGTGCGTTTTGTCTTAAAGGAGATTCCAGAGGAATTTCCTTTAAGACAAGAAATTAAGAGTCCATCCGCTTCTTTAACTCTTCCGTAAATGCAGCCGGGTCAGCCGGAAGTTTCAGCTTCTTTTGCTCCCATGCGGACAGATAGGCTCCCTGAATCAGGCTCTGTGTATCGACTGCGTCCTGCACGGAGCACAAAATCGGCGTATTTTCAGAGAGGGCGGAAATAAAATTGTTGATGATATCTGTCTGTATCGCGGTGTTTTCTATTGTGCCGAAGGAAAATTGCTGTTCTGTATACGGAATACGGCCAAAGGGCTCTTCACAGGTTTTGGCGAAATGGCTCTCGTCAGTCTGCAGCGAACGAAGGGTCAGCAGATTTTCATTTTCCAGGATAATCTGGCCCTTGCTCCCGCTGAGTTCCAGCCTGTTGCTGCCGGGGCACTCCCGGGAGGAGGCGATAAACTGCCCGGCTGCGCCGTTTGGATATTCCATCATGATTGTGATTTCGTTTTCTACTTCAATCCTGCGTTCCTGCCCCACATAGCAAAATGCCTGCAATGCCGCGGGCAGGCCGCACAGCCATGTGAGGATGTTCAGCTGGTGGGATACCTGCGTCATCATCATTCCGCCGCCTTCTCCCCGAAATGTCCCTCTCCAGGGAGCTGTGTCAAAGTAAGCCTGGGGGCGGTACATATCTGTCACAATCCATGTGACCCGCTTCAGATTGCCGACAGCGCCCTCATTCAGCAGTTGTTTCATTTTGGCAAAAGCCGGGTTTGCCCTTCGGCAATAGAGCACCCCGGAAAGGGTATCGGGGTGGGAATTTACGCAGTTCATAAGAGATGTAATTTCGTCTGGGAATACACCAATCGGTTTTTCAACCAGGGTGTGGATTCCCCGCTCAATGGAACGGATTGCCATATCAGGATGCTGAAAATGCGGCGTGCAAATCATGACCATGTCGATTTTTCCGCTGTCCAGCATGGCCTCATAGTCTGTAAAAAGCTCGGTGTCTTTTAAATCGTAAGCAGCTTTGATGTCCTCCATGTGAGAAAAATTTCTGCTGGAGAGCGCGCTGATTACGGCGCCCTTTATTTTCCCCTGAGAAAAAAATTTGATGTATTCTTCCGCAATAAAGCCGATTCCGGCAATTCCAACTCGAAACATGATAAAATCCTCCTTTTGATAAATAGAGTGCTTTTGGAAATCGGGATGGGACTATAAGTTTCTTGAAAAATGAGAATTACTTAAATTTTATTTTATCATAGTTTTGGGGCTGTGGGAATAACAACGCTGAAATTTTGTTGAATTTTACACTATTTACAGTCCCGTAAATCCCTGTCCTGCCGCGTTTCGCCGGACGGGGATTTTGCTTGTACCCTCACAGGCTAACGCCTGTTGGGGCAGACCCTTGGGAAGTTTCCCAAACCCTCTGAAAAAATATGAAAATCTTTGGCAAACCGCGTAGCCCCGCCGTAGTAGGGAGTGTAACTGCATAAGGCGCGGCGGCGACGCTGCCGCAGGAGAAAGGAGCGAATGAATGGAGTTGAAAACAGGATATTCCGCATACGACCATGACCAATTAGACCCGGCTGACAGTATGCGGATAGAACGCAAGCTATATTTTGAACAGGAGAAAGCCGATATTTCCGCGCTGACCGCCTTACCGCTTGAACAGATACAGGCGTTGCGGGAGGAAAGCGCGGCGGCTGAACAGACCATTTATGAAGATTTGAAACAGCGGGCGGCTGCATGGGAAGCACAGGCAGGACAGACCCTTGCCATTGACAAAGCCCTTGAATATCTACGGACACCCGAAGTCACACATACGGCGAATGAATGGAAATCTACCGACTACGGAAAGCACATCAGCAACCGCGTCTACCAAATGCGCTATCACATATCCGAGAATACCCGGTATGACAGGGAAAAGCAAAAATCTATCCCTTATTCTTGGACGCTTTCATGGAGCATTTACACCAACAGCCCCGCCAGGTACGGGCAGGCGAAAATCGCCGGACAGGAAAGAAAGGTATTTGCAGATAAGGCGGCTATGGAGAAGTATCTGAACGGGCGTATCAAAGCCTATGCACATCTGTTTACTGAAGTGTCGCCGCCTGTCCCGCCGGAGTATGCAGACCATTTCAAAGTCAACGGGCTTTTGTTGCCCGGCTATGCCGTCGAGGGTATGGAGCAGACGCAGCCGACACAGGGAACAGAGAAAACAGACATACCCCCGGTACAGACGGCACAGCCGGACAGAACGGAAACGCCGCAGGACACCGGGCAGAGAAAGGAGCGCGACACCATGAATGAGCAGTTTTCGATTTTGATTGACAGCCGCACCCGTTTTGAAACAGGCACACCGGGCGGCGTGTGGCTTTCCATGCCGACCACAACACAGCAGCTTCACGAAGCCATGAAAAACGTCGGCATTACCGCTGATAACCCGCAGGATTTTTTCATTAACGGCTATTCGTCCCCGGAGGACAGCCCTATTGATATGCCGCTTTCTCTTATCCAAAGGGCAAACGTGGACGAGCTGAATTTCCTTGCGGCGCGTCTGAAAGACCTTGACCCCGCCGAGCTTCCGAAGCTCAACGCAGCCTTGCAGCAGAAACAGGGCTTTGAGAATATCGGGCAGGTCATTGATTTTACCTACAATGTAGATTATTTCGTGCATATCCCCGAAGTGCATACGACCCGCGACTTAGGCGACTACTACCTTAACAAATCCGGCATGGTGCAAATGCCCGAAGAATGGAAAAGCGGCGTTGACCTTACCGCCTTTGGAAGAAACGCCGCCGAGCAGGAACAGGGCAGCTTTACCGACTACGGCTATCTTGTAAAAAGCGGCGACGAGTGGGAACGGCAGTTTGAGGGACGGGACGTGCCGGAGGAATACCGGGTAATGAGCTTCCCGCCGGAACAGGCGTACAGGGACGCAGCCCCGCCGGAAGCGGCAAAGACCGCCGTAGAAAAAGAGCCGCGCCCCGCTGCGCCTATCGTCCTTACGGCAGATAAGCCCCGCGAGAAGATGAAAGAGATTACCGACCGACTGGAACAGGGGATTACAGAACTCTTTGACAGCGAGCGTTTCAAAGAGTATCTGCGGGTAATGTCAAAATTCCATAATTACAGCTTTAATAATACGGTACTTATCGCCATGCAGAAGCCGGACGCTTCCCTTGTGGCGGGCTTTAACGCTTGGAAAAATAATTTTGGGCGAAACGTGATGAAAGGCGAAAAGAGCATTAAAATCCTTGCCCCGTCGCCCTTTACCGTAAAACAGGAGGTGGAGAAAACCGACCCACGCACCGGGAAAGCAGTTATCGGCAAAGACGGGCAGCCCGTCAAAGAGCAAAAAGAAATCACAGTACCCGCCTTTCGCGTAGTATCTGTCTTTGACGTGTCCCAGACCGAGGGACGGGAGCTGCCGGATATAGCGGTAAACGAGCTGACCGGGGACGTTGACCGCTACAAGGACTTTTTCGCAGCCCTTGAAAAGACCTCTCCCGTCCCGATTGGCTTTGAGCAGATACCGGGCAGCTCTCATGGCTACTACCACTTGGAGGACAAGCGCATTGCCATTCAAGAGGGCATGAGCGAATTACAGACCTTGAAAACGGCGATACATGAAATCGCCCATGCAAAGCTGCACGACATTGACCTAAACGCCCCGAAGGAGCAGCAGCCCCGCGTCGATAAACGCACCCGCGAAGTGGAAGCATTATACCCATGTTTTTATAATGTTGATTTTTTATATTATTTCCCTTAAATCCTCACTTTCTTGTATAAAAGATAAGCATTATCAGATACGCTATTCTCAGGTTTTCCCCTCGAATGGGAAGCCGGAAAGGAGCGCATTTGATATGCAAATAAACTATTTAGATGCTGTTTCATCGTAAGCGTCAAATAAGATGGTGGATAGAAAAATAACCACT
>UMGD01018082.1_pt1 | contig 18367 bp, 9 predicted proteins | sample 1965201 | NCBI WGS metagenome assembly UMGD01 (sample SAMEA4836066, study PRJEB28245) | human gut metagenome | biome: gut microbiome; material: fecal sample | place: Denmark | collected 2008 | reverse complement strand
AAACTACAAAAGGCAGCCACTGTCCACTTGCGAAGTTGTTTCATATTTATAACGTAATAAAGATTGATTTATATGCAAAGATAAATAAAAGACCGCCTATTCTAACAGGTTGTGCTAAAATAAGCAGCCTTCATTTCAAATAGCGCCTCTATTTTATTTAATAGAAGCGGCTATACGACTACCATCATATTGTACGGCCATCAACTTATATCCATTTTCCCAAGCAGTATTCATCTTATAGGATTTCTTACTACCTTCAAATACACAAATAAGTTTATTGTCGGCATTGAGCACTTCGAAAGCTACTACATTTTGCCAGTTATTAACGGTAATGGTAGAAGTGGTGATTCCTTCATCGTTAGTATCTTCTTGATGTGAAGCTATACCGGCTATAACATTCTTCTGATCCTTGAAGATATCTACGGTGCTATCTACAATATATTCTACAGGATCTGTACATTTAGGCAATCCCAAGGTAGCGATACGGTTTCTTACATTGGCTATCTCTGTTTCAGTGATGGTGAATTGCTTGTTGGTATAATCACCAATCATCATATCGATGGGTGATAAGAATCCCCACTTCTCAAAGAAGTCAGTCAAGTCCATACCAGCCGATACGCAACTGTTATAAACAAATTCGAGTTGGCACAAACCATCGGTTGTCGGATTGGCTGTGGTACGTACTTTCTCATAGATGTCTGCATAGAAACCTCCGTGATCGGTCCGTTTCATCGGAGTATTTCCTTTCACTTCGCCAAAGTAGAGTTCCAATTGCCAGAACGGAACTAACTTGTTGAATACATCGCTTTCGGCATTATGTGCCTTTTGACCTGCCATAATGTTATTGAAAGCCGACACATAGCGATCCTGAACAGTCAAACGTGACGGCTCGTTGTAGACCTTAGTTTGTACATAAATGGCAGTAATGTTGTTTGTTACCTCTGTCATGCCATGCCATTTCAAGCCCGGACGAGTTTGATGAATATGTCCCAATTCGTGTGCAGGTCCCCAACAATTGGCCGCCATTTGGGTCTCATCAGCCAGATAGTTCAAACTACTTTCAATGTAGGCTGTATGATAATCGGTAGCATACATAAATGAGCCACTATTATAATGGACATGGAAATAACTACGATTATGAAACATACGATCATACTTTTCCAATCCCAAGAACTCTTGCTGACGATAAATCATATCATCATAAAGGTTAATCAGGTTATCTACATCCTTAGTATAATTCAAGAAACTGCGCGTAGTAAACGTAAGATGCACATATTTACCTATCACATCAAAGTGAGTATCTACACTATTATTGAGTAACTCTTTCCAACGTCCTTTCAGTTTTGGATTTTGACTATCGTAATATCCATTTACCTTACCCGATGCAAAATGCAGAGTGATTTCAGGGGCATTTTCATAATCATCTTTGTGATACATCACATACACAAGTCCTTTCTCTTTAATGCTAATAGTATTAACACCGTTTACAATGGTATATTCCGTTCCTCCAAATCCATCTTGTCCTGGTTTGTCGAGATTCTGTACACGGATATTCACTTTATCCAATCCATTCAAATCGGCCATTACTACCAAGTTCTCTCCGGCAGGAACAAAGATTCCTGTTGGATTATCAAGTAAACTATATTTAGCTGTTTTATTAACAGCAGCATCGATATCAGGATGCGGATAAGCCTTATAGTTGGCAATACGGAACTCACGTTGGTATTCATTATTATACATAAACCAAGCTAAAGTCTTGTAAAATGAACTCTTACAATTCAAAATATCCTCTTCGGTAACGGTAGGCTTCAAGTCAGTGCAAGCGATATCAGTAAACAGTTCATCATATTTGAAAGCATTGGGATCTTTTTGGAAGAACTGCATTTCTTGACACCGCAATGGTTTGCTCATATTATAGCAAGTACTGATAGTAAATTTTACCTTTGTCACATTGCTTTGGGAAGCATTGAAGTCTGCACGTGTAGAGTTGGCGTTATCAAATGTCCCTTCGTATACTTTCACATATTCTGCACTACGTGTTTTATTAACATCGGTCAACACTTCAATCTTCACATCTTTAAAACGATTAGCAGAATAGGTACAATGATAAATGATGTAGTCCAAATCTACCGGTTCATCAAAAGTATATTCAATATACTGAGGATATACCAATCCTATTGGAGCTTTCCAATTCGCTTGCCATTCGGTAGTCAAATCATTATCGAAAGTTGCATCATAATTTCCACCGGGCACACCACCATCACCTTCCGCACTGTTGGGAAACAGTTGAATATCGTTGCCTTCTTCAGGTGCAACAGGTTCGTAAACATCCAATCCTTTTTGCACCACATTAATAACGGTTGGCTCCAAGTCAGACATTTCATCACTATCGGCAAACACAATTTCACCCATACGTTTTACTCCCTTGTTACTCTCTATTTTTAAGAGGTATTGTTTGGTAACAGTTTCCTGCGGAGCACGGGTATCAGGTTGAGTCTCTTTTATTATCCAATCGGGGAGGGTAATAATATAGTCTACATTCGAAGTTACTTCCACCAATACTTTATCTCCGGCAGCATCGATATTCATGTTCTGAGGAGATACCAAAATAGCTTGCTGGTAACCTAACTGCGCTACACGTACAGTATCTGTTTGAGAAAATGCCTTTACATAAAATTCACCTCTACGCACATATTTGTCTTCACTCAAAATAACACTTACAATCAGATTGTCATCTTCATTACGAGTCACACTACACCAGCCTTGTAGTTCTTTGCTCAATTCTACAGTCCATTCTTCGTTACAACGAACCTCCAGTATCCGTTCTCCACTGTTTTGGTCAAAGTTCACATTGTAGCTATCTAAGAGCAAAAACGGAGTGAGCGGTATATCAAAATTATAATCGTCACAGCCAGTTAATATAGTCATCCCAAAGAACACCATTATAACCCAACCAGCTATTTTTTTTAATAAATTACTCTTCATAGTATATTTTCTTTCTGTATTAGATACTTTATTTGCCTTCCCCCTCATCCCTAATAGACATGAGAGAGAAAGTTTTTTCTTTAATTATAGTAAGGGTTTTGCACAATATGCGGGCATTTGTTAATTTCCTGATAAGGAATTGGCATTAGATATTGTCCCTTATGGAAATTTCGCGGTAATGGAAGATCCATCGGAGTAAAATCTTCCACCTTAGTAGCATTAGTATTCAGTCCGCGATCGGGCATTCCACAATGTTGCTCTGCTATTTTCCAACGACGAATATCGAAGAATTTATGACCTTCTAAATATAACTCGTTCATACGTTCTGCACGTACAATCTCTCGCATCCCCTCTTGAGTGTTTTGGTAACCAGGATTAGTAGAATACTTATCCCAAGCCTCATCTACACTAGGAATACCGGCACGTTCGCGTACTTTATCCAAATATACTTTAGCTTCGGATAAACGATCCAACTCAACTAAAGCTTCAGCATAGTTTAAATAAAGCTCTGCAAGACGGAATAACGGAAATGGATATTCTATTACATTCCATTCAGCGGACGGTACAACCCCCTTTTTATTTCCAAATCCAGAAATAGAATACTCCTGATCGGTACGATTACCACGACCATGAGGATCATCTCTCAACAAATGGATTCTGATAGCACGCTTAGCCGGATCAGCACTAATTTCTTCATTGTTATATTTACCAAATTCAAAATATCCATTATGATAGGTAGTCCACGCATAAAATCGGGGCTCACGATCGGTGCAAAGACGCATTACCTTATCACTACTAGGAGTAAAATTAGCATATTTCACAAGATCCTCATAATTGTTTCCATCACAATTTTCCGGAGCATTAATATATTCGTAACGTTCGTCATAGTCGAACGTTTTATCCTTATTTATTGGAAGCCCGTTTTTAGTGTAAAATGCTTCAATGGTTTGCAAAGTAGGACAGTTAGTCATACTGATACCAGCAAACTTACCACCGAGCGTCTGACGAGGCGGACAGCGACGCTGTATTCCATAATAGTCATCATTACGTGTGTCAGCCCAAATAATTTCCGGATTATTCCCTGTCTGATTGTCGATATTGGTATATCTCAATCTTCGTTGTGCTTTATTGGGAAGTCCCGGTTTAGCATCACTTGGTTCACCGGCATCCGCATCGTGATAGAGATGGAATTTAGCTTTTTCCACTTCATCAATTGCATACTTTGTTTGGGTAGCACTTATTTCCCATTTTGCTTGACTTTTCTCTTGAGCTATTAACTGACGTCCATCTAACGGACTACGGAAATCGGCATACATTTCTGTGTTTCCATTATAGAGCGGTGAAGCGGCATAGAGGTAAACTCTGGATTTCAATGCTAATGCTGCAAGACGTGTGGCACGACCATAATCTTTTCCACTCCATGTAGTAGGTAGTCCGCCTTCAGACATTGCTTCATCCAATTTTTCGTTAATAAAGGCCACTACTTCGTCTATACTACTACGTTCGGGAAAACCACTAATGGGTGTTTCTAAATCTATAACACTGCGAATAATCATGGTCGGACCATACGAACGCATAGACAAGAAATGATAATAAGCTATCAAAAAATTAGACTCTGCCAAATATTGTTTTTTCATTTCGTCTGTTACATATTCGTTGGACACTTGTTTCAAGCTTTCTTGGAACATGTAGCATTGATGAATACCATTCCAAATAGTAGACCATGTATTACTAGTAAATCCCAAACTGACAGGACTATAATAACCGTATTTGAAAGTGGTAAACAATTCTTTGGTAACAGCTGTGAGTTCTTCCGCAAGCCAATAACTGTTACCGAAAGTTCTGTTAGCTGGTAAATAGCCATAACAAGAATAGAGATATCCTCTTACCGCACCTTCCGTCTTCCAAGTATCCGATTCTTGTGCACGTTCATCGGGGACAATGTCTAGATAATCGCAAGAACTAAGTTGCCCCATCATTCCCAATACGATTAAAAATTTTGCTATCTTTTTCATATAGAATTCTTATTTATTATTAAAGGTTACTTGAATACCAAAATTGATGATACGTTGAGTGGGGTACTTCATACCACTACCGCTCCCCATTTCAGGATCCCAATAATCGAAAGGGGAAAATGTCAGCAGATTCTGTCCGCTTAAGTAGAAGCGCCAGCCTTTGAAAGTATAACCCACTTCGGCATTTTTCAGTTTCAAAAACGAACCATTACGTAACCAATAGGTTGAGTTTTGTGTATTATTGCCATTGTTTTCCAATGTCAAACGCGGATATTTGGCATCAATATTTTGGTTTTCAGTAGTCCAGTGGTCATCGGCTATGTATTTAAACAAGCCGCGGATACGTGCCTCACCAAAAGGATGGATACCACTCATCAAAATTGAAGTCTTAGCTACTCCTTGAAAGAAGAAAGAGAAATCCCATTTCTTGAATTTGATAGAAGGACCAAAACCATATACTATTTCCGGGTCTTGCGGATTGCCCACATAACGTCGGTCATTGCCATCAATCACATTATCATATTCACCACGGTAGTTAGGAAGATTATGATACCAAATATCCCCAGGTTGTGGAGTGTATCCCAAAGCTTTTTGATCGGGGTTATTATGGATGGTCTTTTCATCGGGGAATAATCCGTTGTCAATATAGAGCAAATATTGCCCTAATGAATGCCCTACCGATGACAAGTTAGGATATTCTTGGAAAGGAGGCTCATCTCGTTCCAAAATGGTATTGTGCGCATAGGTGAATGTTCCCTTGAAAGAGAGAAAAAGATCTTTGTTCACCTGTTTGTTATAATCTATCGACAAATCCATACCTATATTTTTCATCTTACCTAAGTTAGCATATACCGTTGCTCCGCTCAAACCCAAGAAATCGGGGATTGTACTACCTCGACTCAAGAAGATGTCTCTACGAGTCTCTTTGAATGCTTCGACTGTCAGATTAAAACTATTATAAAGTTGAAGATCAATGCCTACATTTATCTTTTCTCCTATTTCCCATCCCAAATTTGGATTAAAGAAACGAGACCATTTAGGTCCTTTGTAAGTTACCCTGTTTCCACCGACACCTGTAGTGTATCCAGGACTACCACCCAAATCAATATCTTCAAGATAAGTAAATCGTCCGGCTCCGGTATTATCATTACCTACCAATCCCCACGATCCACGCAGTTTTAAGTTGGAAATCACAGGACGAATATTATCCCAAAATTTCTCATTTGATATGTTGTATCCTACAGCGATAGATGGGAAGAAACCATAGCGGTTACCTGATGCAAAGTTTTCCGAACCATTGTAACCAAAGTTAGCTTCAGCCATATAGCGACCATCGTAAGCATACGACACACGTCCGGCAATACCCTGTTTGCGCTCAGGCAGTGAGGAAAAAAGGTCAGTCACATTATTTGTATTGTACTGCTGACGATTAAACAAAAACATGGCATTCACATCGTGTACACCGCCAAAGGTATGTTTATAGTCTAAAGTAGCTTGCAGATAGAGTTTACGGTTACCGCTATGCGAGCCCGAGGTTTTAATAGCAGTACCACGTTCATTGCCCGTTCTACGAAGAGTATATTCACCGGTTTCGTCATTTTGAGAAGCGACCTCAAAAGCATTATAGTCACTCACACGAGTGGCATTACTGCTTGAATTGTTTTTGTAAGAGAATAATCCATTGAATGTCAATCCTTTTATAAACATACCCAAATCCTGCTGCAACTTAAAATTGGCAGTAATAATACTGGTATGGTTTGTTTTGTATCCGGTCACGTAGTCAGCTACAGGATTCATATATCCACCGGTAGCAAATGGGCCCCCACTTTTATCCCCCCACATAATATCTTCGGTATCATATCCATAACCAGCAGGAAAAGAAACAGGATAGTCTACAGGATTGTGTTCCATAGTAGATGCAAATAAAGAACTTGTACTAGCATTCGGTCCTTTCCAATCTTTAATAGAGGCATTCAAACCCAATGACAGTTTAGTAGTAGGAGTCGCTTGTACATTCAAGTTATTAATAAAATCGTAGTTGGTTACATTGATGTTATTATTATAGCTGAAACCATATTTCTCGCTCAACGAGTTCAAGTTACCATCGCTGTGTTTCACACCCACACTCATAAAGTAGTCCATTTTTTTGTTACCTCCACGAATATTGAAGTTGGCACGCTGGGCAAAAGCATTTTTTTTGAACATCTCATCATACCAATCTACATTAGGATAAAGATAGGGATTGAGTCCGGCACGTGTTCCTTCTATCTTTTCCCTACTATAGGGAGTAGCAGCCGAAGGGGGGCGAGCGGCTCCTTCATTATAAACTTCCATATAGGTTACACCATCAGCCATTTCAGGAACTTTGGTTAGCGAGGTCAAGGCTCCCTCTAAGCGAAAGTTAATAATAGGCTTGTCAAGATCTTTACCACTTTTGGTAGTAATAATCATTACACCATTGGCGCCGCGTGTACCATATAGCGCAGTAGCAGTAGCATCTTTCAAGATAGAGAAACTCTCGATAGCTTCAGCATCGAGTGAATTCAATTCAGTACTGCTGATTTCCACACCATCCAAAATAATAAGTGCACCAGTTGCGCCACTAAAGGTAGATTTACCGCGAATCCAGAAACTGGCCCCATCGGCACCCGGTTCACCACTACGTTGTACAGCAATGACACCCGAAAGACGTCCGGCAAATGAAGTAGACAAACTAGAAGAAGGTACCTTTAATTCAGCAGGTCTCACCTGCGTCACAGCACCAACCAAACTTTCTTTCTTTTGTCCTACGCCAAAAGCAGTCACAACCACTTCATCCAATGATTCAGTAGCTTCACTCAACTCAACTGTATAAGTCTTCAAATGACTTATACTGATTTCTTTGCTCTCATACCCCAAATAAGAAATGATAAGCACATCTCCTTTTGATGCTTTCAAAATAAATTCACCATCAAGATTGGTAGTAGTACCAACAGTAGTTCCTTTTACTTTGACAGCAGCACCAATAACTGGTTCACTCGTTTTTCCATCCAAAACAACACCTCGGATTTCGCCCGTTTTTTGTTGTGCTCCCATAGAATTAACTAAAATCACCTCATTTCCATTTACTCCATTTGCGAATGAAGAATTCGAAATGAAACAAAGACCTAAAGTCAACAAAGGAAGCGCACTAAGAATTATGCCACTTTTCTTTTTCATAATAATAAAGAGTTTTTTGTTTTCATAATAAAAGTTTTATTTTAGATAAAGGGTTAATTATTTACCGACACAAAAGTGAATAATTCCATTCAAATAAAGAGGATATTTCATCTATTTCAGGTACTGAATTTGTCTTCTCCATGAAAAAAATCTATTTTAACACAACAGAGAGAGGATTAACGATTTCTTTCCTAAAAAAGCTTCTTACCGGACAAAACGTTAAAAACAAAAGTGAAAACACAAACTCCCCTTCGAATGGACGGAATATCCCCCTACCTATTTTATATAGGAATAACTTTGCAGCATAAAAACATCTAACATATAATATCTAATAACATGATTAAATTTATAAAGAAGAATCCGGCAATCCCCCAAAGATGGATTGTACTTACTGCATTGGCGTGTTCACTAACAACGACACAGGCGCAAACACTCCAAGCAGAAAAAGCATTTATCAAAGAGAATATGGAATTCGCCACCAAACAATATAGTTTGATGATGCAAACCCCTGCACAAGGAAAAAATGGAAAAGCTATCATGCCACACAGTATGCGCAAAGACGGTACTCCCAGCAAAGGAAGTATTTACCTTTGGACAGCAGGCTTTTTCCCTGGTACATTATGGTATCTATCAAACTACACAGGTGACAAAGCTTTGCAAGACTCTGCCTTAGTTTATACACATCAAATGGAACCCGCAAAGACCTTCACAGACAATCATGATATTGGATTCATGATGTATTGCAGCTATGGTAATGCCAATCGCTTCGCACCAAAAGACGAATATGAGGACATATTAGTAGAATCGGCACGTTCACTCTGTACACGTTTCCGCCCTCAAGCAAAAGTCATTCAATCATGGAATGGATTTCGCAGTTGGCACGGTGACAAAGTATATGATTTTCCTGTTATCATCGACAATATGATGAATCTAGAACTATTATTCCATGCCTCCAAAGTGACGGGTGATGAAAGTTTTCGTAAAGTGGCTATTTCACATGCAGAACAAGTAATGCACCATCAAGTACGTAAGGACTACAGTTGCTTCCACATCATATATTATGATAAAAAAACAGGCAAGCCCATCAAAGGAGAGACTTCTCAGGGATATTCCGATAATTCAGCCTGGTCACGTGGACAAGCTTGGGGAATCTATGGATTTACCATGTGTTACCGTGAGACGAGAGACAAACGCTTCTTGAAAACTGCAGAAAAGATGGCAGACTTCTACCTTGATCATCCCAACCTTCCTTCCGACAAGGTTGCCTGGTGGGACTTTAACGCCTTTCAAGAAGGTTACACACCCGGTATCCGTTCCAACGCCTGTAAAATGGTAAATAACTACCGCGACGCTTCCGCCGCAGCCTGCGTAGCTTCGGCATTACTGGAACTGAGTACTTATAGCAAAGGTAGCAAAAGTAAGAAATATCTGGAAAGTGCCAAACAAATTCTACATGCACTAGGTAGTACCAACTACCGTGCCGAGCTAGGTAAGAATGCAAACTTTATACTGATGCATAGTGTAGGTGCCGTACCTCACAATTCAGAAATAGATGTGCCGCTAACGTATGCCGACTACTATTTCATCGAAGCTTTACATCGTTATAACCGAATGCTGGACGGAAAAAGTCCACTATAAATAAAAGGAAAAAACATGAAAAGAAAGAATTATCTAATCTGTTTACTAACGGCTATAATACTACTGCCAATAGGAGTACAAGCCAAAGACAAGAAAAAAGGAAAGAAGAATATTCCCATGACGGAAATTCAAACCACTGGCACCCAAGATCGCGCCATATGGGTAAAGCTACTTTGGAAAATATCATATCCTGTCATCCATAACCTCGCAGAAGGAACACTACACCAGAATATGCCCATTGAGACCCGTAGCGGTGAAACAGCAGGCTACAAAGACATGACACATCTGGAAGCTGTAGGCCGCACACTCGCCGGGGTTGCCCCTTGGCTAGCACTCCCCGATGATGATACAGAAGAAGGTAAACTACGCAAGCAGATGCGTGAAGAAGTACTGAAAGGATTAAAAAATGCAGTAGATCCTGCATCACCCGACTTACTGAACTTCACCAAACACGCTCAACCTATCGTAGATGCCGCCTATCTGGTACATGCCTTCCTCCGTGCCCCCAAAGCTTTATGGGAACCATTGGATGAAGTTACAAAAGAACGCTATATTAAATCCTTCCAATCCTTACGTGATCGTACTGGTGCTTACAACAACTGGTTACTCTTCACCGGACTAACAGAATCATTTCTGTTGGGAAAAGGTGTACAATACGACCAGTTCCGTATTCGTGTAAGTAAAAATAAGGTAAAAGAATGGTATGTAGGCGATGGCTGGTATAGTGATGGTCCATCATTCAGTATGGATAATTATAACGCCTACGTGATGCATTCTATGATGGTAGCTATGCTGGAAAATCTTTTACCTAAACGTTGGGCAAGTCAGAAGGAGCTAGACGAAGCTATGAACCGCATGATACGCCACTCTGAATTTTGTGAACGTATGATAGCTCCCGATGGCACATATCCCGCTTTCGGACGTTCGGTTACTTATCGTACCGCTGCATTCCAATCGTTAGCAGACGTAGCTCTACGCAAAAAATTGCCCTCACACGTTTCTCCCGCCCAAGTACGTTGCGCCCTGACTGCCGTACACCGAAATATGTATGAGGGAAATCAGAACTTCGATAAGGATGGTTGGTTAGTGCTCGGCTTCAACGGTCATCAGCCAGAATGTGCTGATGGTTATACCTCCACTGGCAGCCTTTATATGGCAACCTTAAGTTTTCTACCTCTCGGTCTTCCCGCTGATGATCCGTTTTGGACAGATGCATACGCAGATTGGACTAGCAAAAAAGCTTGGAAAGGAGGACATCTACACAAAGATTACAAAGTGGAATACTAAAACAGGGTTATCAAATGGTCCAGAAACCAACCTTTATAACTTAGCAAGGCATGAAAATTTGTATATAAACAATAAAAATGTTGTGATTAAATAACCAATTACCATCCTCCTGTATTATCCTCTAGTATAACGGTATAGAGTTAATACAAGGGGATGGATCCAAATGGTTTAATCCGTATACCACTATCTTTTACTGCATAGCAATCTCACAATACTACCTGTAAATCAGCGTTGACAAATATTCCTCAGCAAACATCTCATTGGCGACTTCCAACAAAGTCTCTGCAGTCAAAGCCTCTATACGTTTAAAGACAAGCTCGGATGATTCGTACTTATGGTAATGCAGGAAAGTTTTCGCCATGCCCAACGCATTATTCTCAAAATTATCGGAGGCCACCCCGATTTGTCCGATCAACTGCTTCTTGGCTGCCGCCAACTGAGAAGAAGTCATTTTCACATCCCGCATTCGTTTCAGTTCCTTATAGGTCAATTTCAAACAAGTATCCATATCTTCAATATCCGTCCCGAAGTAGATGCAGAAAGCACCTGTATCGGTATAAGAAGTCAGATTGGATTCGACATTATAAACCAATCCCCTGCGTTCACGAAGAGAAACATTCAGTTTGCTGTTCATTCCAGGACCGCCGAGGATATTATTCAGCAGATAGAGTGCGGTACGTTTGTCGTCGTATGCATTATATCCACGGCTACCAATCATTACATGTGCCTGATGTGTGTCTTTAGTTACCGTTAAATGTTCAGGAATATAAAGAGGCGGAGGCGTACGGCGGTTCTCAATTTCCACAGCAGGAATATCCGACATATATTTTTCTGCCAGACGGATAATTTTCTTGAAATCATATTGTCCTTGAACGAAAAACACCATATTCCCCGGCTGATAGAACCGACGGGTAAAGGACAGGACATCCTCCGTTCGAAAACTCCTCAGAAGTTCCGGTTTCCCCAGAATGTTTCTTCCCAGCGGATGATTACGGAATATCATATCTTCGAAATCATCGAAGATCAATTCGGAAGGATTGTCTTCATAGGATTGGATTTCGTCAATAATCACTTCTGTTTCCTTTTCAATCTCATGTTGCGGAAAAGTAGAATGGAATACAATATCCCCCAGTAGCTCAAGCGCACGTTCCAGATGTTCTGTCAGGAAGGCGGAATAGACAACCGTTTCTTCTTTATTCGTATAAGCATTGAGGTCACCGCCTACATTCTCCATTCGGTTGAGAATATGCCAAGCTTTCCGTTTCACCGTTCCCTTAAAAATAAGATGTTCTACAAAATGAGCCATTCCCTGTTCATTTGCCGCTTCATCACGGGTGCCGGCATCAATCGCAAAACCACAATAAGCTACTTTTGAAAGCGTCGGTTCATGAATTATGCGCAGGCCATTAGGTAATGTATATTCGTTGCAATGCATTGTTTTCTACTTCCTTATTGAATTAATGCCACAAAAATACAATAAAACTTATTGCTGTTTATAGAAAATTGCAGATATTTGTGGACTATAACAGTTACAACGTATATGGAAAAGATAGGAATTTTCTGTTCTGCCTCTGAAAACATTGACAAAATGTACTTCGAAAGTGCTCGCCGAATAGGCGAATGGATAGGACAGACAGGCAAAACGTTGATTTACGGAGGAGCCAACCTCGGACTTATGGAATGCGTAGCACGCACCGTAAAAGAAAACGGGGGTAAGGTCATTGGAGTAGTCCCGACCAAACTGGAAGAAAATGGTAGAGTAAGCTCTCTACTGGACGAGGTGATTCATACCCGCAACCTGAGCGACCGCAAAGATATAATGACGGAAAAGTCGGATGTATTGGTGGCACTGCCTGGAGGCGTAGGCACACTCGACGAAGTTTTCCACGTTATAGCTGCCGCTTCTATTGGCTACCACCACAAAAAAGTTATCTTCTATAACGAATATGGTTTCTACAACGAGCTGCTGAAAGCACTCAAAACCTTGGAAGAAAAAGGCTTTGCCCGCCAACCTTTCTCAACCTATTACGAAATAGCAAACACTCCGGATGAACTAAAAGAAAAAATAAACTGATCATATGATAGACTCCATTAAACAACTTTTGCAACAGGAAGCACAGGCTGTGCTCAATATCCCTGTAACAGACGCTTATGAGAAAGCAGTACAACTTATTGTTGAACAGATACATCAGAAGAAGGGAAAACTAGTAACTTCCGGTATGGGGAAAGCCGGACAAATTGCGATGAACATTGCTACCACTTTCTGTTCTACGGGTATTCCCTCTGTATTTCTGCACCCTAGCGAAGCACAACATGGTGACTTGGGTATCCTGCAGAAAAATGATTTGCTCCTGCTTATCTCCAACTCCGGCAAGACGCGTGAAATCGTCGAACTTACCCAACTTGCTCACAATCTGGACCCGGAACTGAAGTTTATCGTTATCACGGGAAATCCAGATAGTCCGTTGGCGCACGAATCGGATGTTTGCCTAAGTACCGGTAAACCTGCCGAAGTTTGTACGCTGGGTATGACTCCTACTACTTCGACTACTGCCATGACTGTTATCGGCGATATTCTGGTAGTACAGACCATGAAGGAAACCGGATTCACCATTGCCGAATATTCGAAACGCCACCACGGAGGTTATCTGGGAGAAAAATCAAGATCACTATGCGAAAAGTAATCGGTATCGGAGAAACAATCCTCGATATCATCTTTCGGGGAAACCAGCCTTCCGCAGCCGTACCGGGAGGCTCTGTATTCAACGGCATCGTATCCTTAGGCCGGATGGGAGCAAACGTCGGTTTCATCAGCGAAACCGGTAACGACCGCGTGGGAAACATTATCCTGCAATTCATGCGTGACAACAATATCCCGACCGACCATGTGAATGTATTCCCTGACGGGAAATCACCGGTATCTCTGGCTTTTCTCAATGAGCAAAGTGATGCCGAATATATCTTCTACAAGGATTACCCCAAACAACGTCTCGATGTCCTGTTCCCCAAACTGGAAGAAGACGACATTGTCATGATAGGCTCCTACTACGCCTTGAATCCGGTATTGCGGGAAAAGATTCTCGAACTGCTCGACCAGGCGCGCGAGAAAAAAGCTATTATCTACTATGACCCCAACTTCCGTTCTTCACACAAAAACGAAGCGATGAAACTCGCTCCCACCATTATCGAGAATTTGGAATATGCGGATATTGTACGAGGCTCATTGGAGGACTTTTTCTATATGTACGGCATGCAGGACGCGGACAAGATATACAAGGATAAAATCAAATTTTACTGTCCTCGGTTTATCTGTACTGCGGGAGGGGAAAAAGTATCACTCCGTACAAATTTAGTTAATAAAGATTATCCGATAGAACCATTGGAAGCTGTCAGTACCATTGGAGCAGGTGACAACTTCAATGCCGGGCTGATCTACGGATTACTTAAATACGACGTCAGATATCGTGATTTGAACAACCTGAACGAAGCAACCTGGGATAAGGTTATCCAGTGCGGAAAAGACTTTGCCGCAGAAGTCTGCCGGAGTTTCAGCAACTCCGTATCCGTAGAATTTGCGGAAAGCTATAAATAATACCCGCGAAATAGAATAGCGGTACAATATTTTATTAACTGATAAATGATAGTTGATTCAACTATATTGACTATCTTTGCACCCGAAATAAAAGATATACAGAGATTTAATGAAGACATTTGAAGAGCTTGGCGTTTCTCCGGAGATACGTAGAGCAATTGAAGAAATGGGATATGAGAATCCCATGCCGGTACAAGAGGAAGTGATTCCGTACCTTTTAGGAGAAAATAATGATGTAGTAGCTCTTGCACAGACAGGAACAGGTAAAACAGCCGCATTCGGCCTGCCCTTGCTCCAACAGATTGACGTAAAGAACAGAATTCCACAATCGCTTATCCTCTGCCCTACTCGTGAGCTTTGTCTCCAGATAGCAGGAGATTTGAACGATTATTCCAAATACATTGACGGGCTGAAAGTACTCCCGGTATACGGTGGTTCTTCTATTGACAGTCAGATACGCAGCCTGAAACGCGGTGTACATATCATCGTGGCCACTCCCGGACGTTTATTGGACTTAATGGAGCGCAAGACCGTATCCTTGTCCACTATTCGCAACGTGGTAATGGACGAAGCGGACGAAATGCTGAATATGGGATTTACGGATAGTATCAATGCTATTCTTGCCGATGTTCCCCAAGAACGTAATACGTTGCTTTTCTCTGCAACAATGAGCCCGGAAATTGCGCGTATCTCAAAGAACTATCTGCGCAACGCTAAAGAAATCACTATCGGCCGCAAGAATGAAAGTACCAGCAACGTAAAGCACGTTGCCTATACCGTTCATGCTAAAGATAAGTATGAAGCACTGAAGCGTATCGTAGACTATTATCCGCAAATTTACGGTATCATTTTCTGCCGCACACGTAAGGAAACACAGGAAATTGCAGATAAACTGATGCAGGAAGGTTATAATGCCGACTCATTGCACGGTGAATTGTCACAGGCACAACGTGACGCCGTGATGCAGAAATTCCGTATCCGTAACCTGCAACTGCTCGTTGCTACGGACGTAGCTGCCCGCGGGCTGGACGTGGACGACCTGACACACGTCATCAATTACGGATTGCCGGATGATACGGAAAGCTATACTCACCGTAGCGGACGTACAGGACGTGCCGGCAAGACAGGTACTTCTATCGCCATTATCAACCTGCGTGAGAAAGGGAAAATGCGTGAAATTGAACGTATCATCGGCAAGAAGTTTATTCCCGGAGAAATGCCGACGGCAGCAGGAATTTGCCAGAAACAGTTACTTAAAGTAATTGACGACCTCGAGAAAGTAAAAGTAAACGAAGAGGAGATTTCTGAATTCATGCCCGATATTTACCGTAAGCTAGAATGGTTAAGTAAGGAAGACTTGATTAAACGAATGGTTTCTCACGAATTTAACCGCTTTGCCGAATATTACCGCAACCGCGCAGAGATAGAAGTACCGACCGATAGCCGTGGCGAACGTACCGGAAGAGGTGACCGAAAAGAAGGTGGTTTCGAAAAAAGAAGCCGGAAAGCTGCTCCGGGCTTCAACCGTTTATTCATTAACTTGGGCAAAACGGACAGTTTCTTCCCCAGTGACCTCATCGGCTTGCTGAATAGCAATACACGTGGACGCATTGAATTAGGACGTATCGACTTAATGCAGAACTTCTCTTTCTTTGAAGTTCCCGAAAAAGAGGCTATCAATGTCGTAAAAGCCCTAAGCCGTGCGAAATGGAACGGACGGAAAGTCGTAGTAGAAGTATCTAGTGAAGAAGGCGGAAAAGGACATGAAAACGGTTCAAGTGAACGCAAAGGCGGAAAACGATTCGGCAAAGGAGAAGATCGTACTCCACGCTACGACAATAAAGATAGAAAAACAAAAGATGCTTCTACCAAAGGTCCAAAATCCGGCAAAAAAGAAAAACCGAGTCGTGCAGAACGAGGCTATTCGGATGCTCGCGGTCCAAAAAAGAAAGACGACTGGCAGGAATTCTTTAAAGACAAAGAACCAGACTTCAGTGAAGAAGGGTGGGCACGCAGAAAACCAAAGAAATAAAAACTTTCAAAGCAAAAACCATAGAATTCCCCTTTTGAGGGAATGGTTCCTTCTTTAAAAAAGTTGTACCAAAAACGTTTACATAACCTTTTATAAGGTGAGTTCAATATAAACTTAAGATTATGCTTCCCTTCCTTTGGAAAGGAAGGAGAAGCATGAGAATGAAGTTATATCAAACTCACCTTATTTTTAATTCTTTTATCAGATTTCCCGCTTTCCCGTATTTCTCGATAATAAAGAGCATATAACGCACATCCACACCGATACATCGTTGTAAATCGGGTTCAAATACAATATCACTGCTCATGGCTTCCCAATTGCCGTCAAACGCCAGACCGAGCAACTCTCCCTTACCGTTGAACATGGCACTGCCGGAGTTTCCTCCTGTTATATCATTGTTGGAGATAAAGCAGACATTCATATCTCCCTGTTCGTTGGCATACCTGCCGAAGTCGCGGGAAGATAATAAAGACAAGAGTTCCGGCTGCACGGCAAAGTCAATGTCTCCGGCATGCTCTTTTACCTTCTCAAAGATACCTTTCACTGTTGTATAATAGCCGTAAGTAGCCCCGTCGAAAGGAGAATAACCACTGACCGTCCCGAAACTAAGCCGCATGGTCGAATTGGCGTCGGGATAGAAATTACGGTCGGCATACATACGGCGCATGGCATCATTGAATAAGCGCTCTCCCTGTTCGATCTGCTCGGAAGCTTCGGAAATACTCTGGTTCATCTCATAATATTTCACAATCAGGTCAAGACTCAAAGATACGGCAGGGTCTTCAATCAGATTATACGTCGTATCCCGTTCCAGGAAGCGTTTCAAACCTTTAGGCGAGGTTATATTGGATGTTGCATACAAGGAGTCTACATAGGCTTGGATATTCCCGTTATAGAGCGTGTCGATCTTATCGTACATAGCGGGAAGATACTTCTTGTCCACTTTCGTTTGATACTCTTTCAGCATGGCGGCAAAGACTTCCTTGTCAATGGCAGTATCCAGGTTGTCATACTTTTCCAACAGCTTCTTCATACGGCTTACCACTTGCTTTTCTTCCGCCTCAAAGTCGAAGTTCAGAATTTCAAGCGCAAGCTGAACCAATTCAGGACCATTGATAAATGCTTCACCGAAATAAGCCAAGGCACGGTTTATCTCACGACGATTGCCATAATTCAGCTCCAGGGAAGAGAATAAACGAATAAGTTTCTCCCTTTCTTCGGGATGCGCCTGAATCCATTCGCGCAGTGCAGCCTCAGCAGCACGTTTCTTTTCCAGCACTTTCAGGTGTTGGATCGCTTTATTGGTTCCGATACTATTCTTCCAGTAATTAGAGCTTTCATCGTACTTTGAGGCATACTTGATACGGATGTCCGGACGACGGTCCATTTCCCGCTTCCAGATAGCCTGTTTCACTCCACGCACGTCAATCATAGCCTGATTGATGCCGTTCATCATCTCCTCGATACCATACGAAGAGAGATAACGCTCCGTACTCCCCGGATAACCGAGCGTCATACAGAAAGAGCCTTCCTTATATCCTTCCAAAGAGACAGGAGCTACATATTCGGGATGATAGGGCACATTGTCCGGAGAATAATCCGCCGGACCGTTCTGAGTGT
>UMGD01006190.1_pt1 | contig 18438 bp, 10 predicted proteins | sample 1965201 | NCBI WGS metagenome assembly UMGD01 (sample SAMEA4836066, study PRJEB28245) | human gut metagenome | biome: gut microbiome; material: fecal sample | place: Denmark | collected 2008 | reverse complement strand
ATGGCGGGCGCAAGTGACAAACTGGTTAATTATATCCGCATAGTCTTTCGGAAGGTTGTTGCGGAATGCATATTCTGCATAAAAAGGAGCTCCCATGTAAAGTCCGTCCAGCCACATCTGATGCGGATAAATTTTCTTGTGCCAGAAACCGCCATCATCATTACGGGGCTGTCCTCCAAACTGGCTGTAAAGCAGATCGAGCGCTTTCTTGTATTTCGGATCTTTGGTTTGCTCATAAATACGGAAAAGAATTTTCCCGGAATTGATGCGATCCAGACTGTAATCGGTTAATTTATAGGCAGTAATCGTTCCGTCGGCGTGCACCATTGTATCTGCGTATGCAATGGCGTAGTCGCGGATTTTCTTGTCACCATACGTATCATAGACATCAAGCATGGCTCCCAATTCAAGACCGTGACAATAATCCCACTTTAGCTTGGGCTGAAAGTCGAGTTGCCAGGATTCCGGCCAACGGATCATTTCTGATTGAGTCATTCGTACAGACCAGGGGAGTTTCTTATCTACCTGCTGCGCCGACATCGGGGGAATGATTGCAGCCAGTGTAAGCAATATAAAAAGAACAGATGCAAGGGTTCGTCTCATGGTTTGTTATTTTAAGGATTCAACATACTCGTTTTTCACGCTACGAAAGTAGTGTATTTCTTCCAAACCGGATAGGAATTTTTAATCAACTAGGTGCATTTTTTGTTTTTCGTGTACGGAAACGACTATTTTTGTGCACGCAAACGTCAAAAATGTCCATTTTTGATGCAATATCTGATAAATTAAGAGTTTCGTTTTGGAATAAAGCGGAAAAGGTCTTACTTTTGGCACGGTTTAAAACTAATGCCCTCTGGGGAAACACAGAAAATTATCATTAAAACAGAGAAAAATAGAACAGAATGGAAGAAGTATTCAAGTACATTATCGGTCTTGGAGCGGCAGTAATGATGCCGATCATTTTCACGATTTTAGGAGTATGTATCGGTATTAAACTTCCCAAAGCGCTCAAGAGCGGTTTGTTGGTTGGTGTCGGTTTCGTTGGTTTATCAGTAGTGACGGCATTGCTAACCAGCAGTCTGGGTCCGGCATTAAGTAAAATGGTTGAAATCTACGGATTGGAATTAGGAATTTTCGACATGGGGTGGCCTTCTGCTGCGGCGGTAGCTTACAATACCTCAGTCGGTGCTTTCATCATCCCTGTTTGTCTGGGAATTAACTTATTAATGTTGCTGACTAAAACAACCCGTACCGTCAATATCGACCTTTGGAACTACTGGCACTTTGCATTTATCGGCGCTATCGTATACTTTGCTTCCGACAATATCTATTGGGGATTCTTTGCAGCTATCATCTGCTACATCATCACGCTGGTAATGGCAGACCTTACCGCTCCTGCTTTTCAGAAGTTCTATGATAAAATGGACGGAATCTCTATCCCGCAACCTTTCTGCCAAAGTTTCGTTCCGTTTGCTATCGTAATCAACAAACTATTGGATAAAATTCCGGGATTCGACAAACTGAATATCGACTCTGAAGGATTGAAAAAGAAATTCGGCTTAATGGGTGAACCCTTATTTCTGGGTATCGTAATTGGTTGCGGTATCGGCGCACTGGGTTGCGGAAGCTGGAAAGAAGTGGTAGACAGCATTCCGAGCATATTGGGTCTGGGTATCAAAATGGGCGCGGTAATGGAGTTGATTCCACGTATCACCAGCCTCTTTATCGAAGGTCTGAAACCGATCTCCGACGCTACTCGCGAACTGATCGCAAAAAAATATAAGAACAGTGCCGGACTGAGTATCGGTATGAGCCCCGCTTTGGTTATCGGACACCCGACGACACTGGTGGTATCCCTGCTTTTGATTCCCGTAACTATATTCCTTGCAGTCATTCTGCCGGGTAACCGGTTCCTTCCGCTGGCATCTTTGGCGGGTATGTTCTACCTGTTCCCGATGATTCTGCCTATCACGAAAGGTAATGTAGTGAAATCGTTTATTATCGGACTGGTAGCATTAATCGTAGGTTTGTATTTCGTAACGGAACTGGCAGGTTTCTTCACCCTGGCCGCAAAAGACGTATATGCTGCTACGGGCGACCCGACAGTGAATATCCCCGCAGGCTTTGAAGGCGGCGCACTCGACTTTGCTTCCAGTCTTTTCTGCTGGGGTATCTTCCACCTGACTTACAGCCTGAAGATTATCGGCCCGGCAATCCTCGTGGTACTCGCACTCGGAATGGCTATCTACAACCGTATCCGCATGACGAGAAATGATGCAAAAGAAGCATTGAACAACAAATAGTACATAATATATAATTCAAATAAAGATTCGAAAGATGAAAAAATTAGCAATTGCAATGATGATGGGTATCGCAGCTATGTCTGCTTCTGCCCAGGTAAATTACAAGATGCAGGTGGCTTGCAATCCGCAAGACGTGAAAACGTATGATACAAACCGCCTGCGTAGTAGCTTCCTTATGGAAAAAGTAATGGTTCCGAACGAAATCAACGTTACTTATTCTATGTACGACCGTTTTATCTTCGGTGGTGCCGTGCCTACAACAAAAGAACTGGTACTGGAAACAATCGATCCGCTGAAAGCTAAGTTTTTCCTTGAACGCCGCGAACTGGGGGTTATCAACGTAGGTGGCGAAGGAATCGTGACCGTAGACGGCAAAGAATATACATTGAAGTTCAAAGATGCACTGTACGTTGGTAGAGGCAAGCAGAAAGTGACTTTCAAGAGCAAAGACTCAAGCAATCCTGCCAAGTTCTACATCAACTCTGCTACTGCTCACAAAGAATACAAAACGCAGTTAATTACGATTGACGGACGTAAAGGCTCTCTGAAAGCCAACTCTTTCCCTGCCGGAAAATTGGAAGAAAGCAACGACCGCGTTATCAACCAGTTGATTGTAAACAATGTACTTGAAGAAGGTCCTTGCCAACTGCAAATGGGATTGACGGAACTGAAACCGGGTAGCGTATGGAACACGATGCCTGCACATACTCACAGCCGCCGCATCGAGGCATACTTCTACTTCAATGTACCGACCGGCAACTCTATCTGCCACTTCATGGGCGAGCCTCAGGAAGAACGCATCGTATGGATGCAGAACGAACAGGCTATCATGTCACCGGAATGGTCTATCCACGCTGCTGCCGGAACAAGCAACTATATGTTCATCTGGGGCATGGCTGGTGAAAACCTCGACTACGGAGATATGGATAAGATTAAATATACAGAAATGCGCTAATCATTGCGCATCTCTGCAACCATATAAACAATCCGAGAAACTTCATTCATTCCTCTGTATAAGGAAAGAATGAAGTTTTCCGGATTTATCATATTCTTCTCCCAAAGAATACAAATGTAACACCTGACATATACTATGCAACAAAATCATCCTATAATGCAACGAATTATACATGATTTTGACCAATTATTACAAAAAAAATCCAGCTGAAATACCGACCTTTGTCAGCAAATCAAAATCTATTAAATCCATTATCATGAATGCATTTCAAAAAACAGGCGAAAAAATGACAAACTACAGATGGACTATCTGTGCTATGCTATTTTTTGCAACAACAGTTAATTATCTCGACCGCCAGGTGCTATCGCTGACCTGGGACGAATTTATCAAACCGGAATTCCATTGGAATGAAGTACACTACGGTACTATCACTTCCGTATTCTCTATTGTATATGCAATATGTATGCTGTTTGCCGGTCGCTTCATCGACTGGATGGGCACCAAAAAAGGGTATCTCTGGGCAATCGGTGTATGGTCGGCAGGTGCTTGTATGCACGCACTCTGCGGAATTGTGACCGAACAATATGTAGGTTTGCACAGCGCAGCCGAACTAATGGCTGCTACCGGTGACGTAGTTGTTGTACTGGCTACCGTCAGTATGTACTGCTTCCTTGCCGCTCGCTGTATCCTCGCACTCGGTGAAGCGGGCAACTTCCCGGCTGCTATCAAAGTAACGGCTGAATACTTCCCTAAAAAGGACCGCGCTTACGCTACTTCTATCTTTAACGCCGGTGCCTCTATCGGTGCCTTGATCGCTCCCGTTTCCATTCCGTTGATCGCAAAAGCATGGGGCTGGGAAATGGCATTTATCGTAATCGGTGCGCTTGGTTTTGTCTGGATGGGTATGTGGGTATTCATGTATGATGCTCCTTCAAAGAGTAAACACGTCAACAAAGCCGAACTTGATTATATCGAACAGGATAAATATGAAGAAGGCGCCGCCCCTGTGATTGAAGAGGTGAAAGAAGAAAAGAAGATGTCTTTCCTTCAATGTTTCACTTACAAGCAGACATGGGCTTTCGCTGCCGGCAAGTTTATGACCGACGGTGTGTGGTGGTTCTTCTTGTTCTGGACTCCGTCTTACCTGAATACCCAATTTGACATCAAGACTTCCGATGGACTGGGAATGGCTTTGATTTTCACTCTTTATGCCGTAACAATGTTGTCTATCTATGGCGGTAAACTCCCGACTATCTTTATTAATAAGACAGGTATGAATCCTTATGCTGCCCGTATGAAGGCAATGTTGATTTTTGCTTTCTTCCCGTTAGTGGTATTGCTGGCACAGCCATTTGGTACATTCTCTCCGTGGTTCCCGGTTATCCTTATCGGTGTCGGCGGTGCTGCCCACCAATCTTGGTCGGCTAACATCTTCTCTACTGTAGGTGATATGTTTCCGAAAACCGCTATTGCAAGTATTACAGGTATCGGTGGCATGGCCGGTGGTGTGGGTTCCATGTTGATGCAGTTCGGTGCAGGTCTGCTGTTTGTTCATGCCGACGAAACGCACATGACATTTATGGGATTCGAAGGCAAGCCTGCCGGATATTTCATTATGTTCTGTATCTGTGCGGTAGCTTACCTGGTAGGCTGGGTGATTATGAAGGCATTAGTACCGAAGTACAAACCTATCGTATTGGATTAATCTATCATCTGATATAAAATGAAACAGGAAGGTATCCAATTAATAATACCTTCCTGTTTTTCGTAAAACAAAATATTCTAGTAAAACAAAAAAGCCTCTTCTCACGAAGAAGGCTTTTTAGGATTACTTATTCTACATTACTTCCTGCTTTTAAAATGAAAAAGAAGCATTCTAATAATGGAGGATAGTAATCGTTAAGATGAAAAAAAGGGAAGTCTCACGACTTCCACAATTCTTCTAACCTTAAATCTAAATCTCTATGAAAAAAACGTGTTGCAAATATAGGCGTTTGTTCATTATTAAGGTGTTAATGAATTGCATAAAGAGAGAATAAAAACTAACATCTGCAAAAATTAGCGAATTACCCCTGAGTCTCTATTAAATTTAATAAACTTTCATAAAGCGGGTTGGATTTCAGGTATTTCGGGACTCCTGTCACAAACATCTGTTTCCTTGCACGAGTAAGGGCTACGTTCAATTTCCGGTCTATCAGCACTCCATTCTCTTCTGTTAAATTCGACACAAATTTTAACTGATAATAACTATTTATACAACAGGAATAAATAATCACATCCCGCTCGCTACCTTGAAAACGTTCGACAGTATCAACCAATATCCGATTGAGCGCCGGGATACCTAACGCTTCTATTTCTTTTTTTATAAGTGCTATCTGACTGCGATAAGGTGTGATAACTCCCAAAGTACGGGAATCGTCAAAGTCTGTCCGGTGAGATTCATAGATTTGAGCTGCCAGACCTGCGACAATACGGGCTTCGGAATAATTTATCTTGGCCGACCCTCCCGCCTTCTCCGGCTGTGAAGGATAAAAAGCAAGACGGGAAATGTGTTCGGATGACTCTGTCTGATGCGGCAGGCCTACCGGTATCAGATGTCCGCCATAGAAAGCCCGGTTGGCAAACAAGGCGACTTTGGGATGCATACGTCCCTGACGACAGAGCATATCGTGTGAACGGTGAACGGCAGGGCAATTCCGATAAAGACGTTCAAACAAAGAGTCTTTCAGGTTAGTCAGCCCGATAGCCAACAATGTTTCGTCATAGATAGCAGATTGCTCCGCTTTTTGCAGGACAACGGCAGGAAGTTGTTTATGATCACCGATCAGGATAAACTTATCTATCGCATTCCTGTCGCCTTCGCCGTGTGCACAAAGAATACCTAACAATTGCGGTTCCAATATCTGAGTAGCCTCATCGACGATAGCTACATCAAAGTGCTTCAACCGAAAGAGTTCGGGCTTTCCCGAAATGGCGGCCACAGTTCCTACCATGATACGGCAATTACGTATACGTTCATAAACATCGGCACGGCGTGTACAGAATGCCAACTCGTTTTCGATCAGATGTCCGCGATATGCTTCATCACAGGATAATTCGCTCCCTACACGGATAAAGTCGACAGCAGGACGAATCGAAGCAAGCGACTTGCATATTTCATCAACAGCACGATTGGTATACGAAAGTAGAAGAATTTGTGAGTCTTTATCGGCATGGAAAGTCTCCACCATTTTCTTCAGGGCACAGGAGGTCTTACCCGTCCCCGGAGGACCGACTAACAGGAAGTAATCTTTTGCAGCTTTCGCTTTCAATGCAACGCGGGTGAAGTCGTCTTCCGCTTGAGCTATGAGTATATCCAATGATTCGTCAAACTCCGGCGGGCGCTGAGAGAGCAATAAATCGCGCCGTTCCTGCGTAGCAGACAGATAAGCATATAATCCTTGATACATCGAACGGAAAGTGGTATCCATCGTATCGTGCTCTATCGCATAAAGACTCCGGGCAGGAAGTACGGAAGGATTTTGCTGTGTAGCACGTAAACGGATTCCGACTTCATGATCCGTCAGATATTCAATATTCCCTTTGAATACCATTTTATTGGTAACATTATCTGTATCAGAGTTCCGTTCGTAAAGAATTATGGCATCGCCTTGACGGAAATTAGGGAGAAAAGTTCTTTCTCCTCCCACCTTCTCTTCCGGAGGGAAGGCCAACGTAAGACCGGCTTTATGTTCATCGGCTGCATGATTCTCCTTAATTCTCAAATCATAAAGAATCTCTCCTGCTTCGCATTTCTCCGCCAAAGTGGAAAGCCACAAGGAAGCGGCTCCGGTGCGTCCCTCATAATCCACATCTCCGGATTTGGAGGTATAAAGTTCTTTTGTTATAAAGTTATATATTGCATAGAAATATTTTTTCTCCAAAGGAGAGAGTGCTTTCAATTTCGACTGGAAATTGTCAATGGAAGGACGCAGGTAGGTTTCCCAAAAATGCCCTTTCAAACCTCGCTCGTTCAAGGTGAAGGAATTGATGCCTTCTAGTTTCTGCGCGGTATACTCCAGACTATTCCGTAACTGAATTCCATATTCATCAGCAACAATGCGGTTGCGCAAGTCGATCACCCGACGCACCAGTGCCCAGGAAGGACGGGAAGGATAAAGCAACGGATAGCGGGTGTATAGCAGATAAGCTTTCACTTTCCGGTGGTCCATTCCCATAGAATATTGCAGGACTGCCTGATAAAGCAACATTTGCACTTTATTATTCTCTTTCGGCTCCACTTTGCCACGGATAGCATATTCGTCAGCCTTACCCGATTTCATTTCGATAAAGGAGGACATATCCCGTTGCATATAGTCGAGACGCCCTTGCAGTCCGAGTGCTTCGCAAATATAAGACGGTTCGAGCACAGCATCCGTCTTATCCAGTTCGTATCCGGCAGCATGGAAAGTATCGTTTACCGTTTCACGGATATGCTCAAAGTGAAGTTTACAGTCATCGAAGAACCGGCGTTCCTTTTCCTTGTCACGCAAATCGGGACAGGCTGCCAATTCGATAGGATAGCGCCGGAAAGCTTTCTGCATACACGCACGGTAATCAATTTCTTCTTCCTGTGCATGAATCCATTCATCCAGAAAAAGGTTGGCAATGTTTCCCAGCAACAAAGGGCGTGCATTCTCAATCGACTGAAGGCGGGAAAGAACATAGTTTGCCGGATGATGCCCGTAGTCGCGGAAACATTCGGCAAGGGAACTGATGTCAAGCAGGTAATCCGGTTCGAGAACGATAAATGAAGGGGTCAATACGCCCGCTTCATCCACCGCAACGTCTAATAGATTTATTTGGGCATATTGCCATAGCAGCCGGCAGGTTTCAGCAAATTCTTCGTTTATCTGAGGAATGTTATAGCGAACCAAATAAGGTTTCTCCGATACTTCATCCAACGGAGTTACATATAAATATTGTTCATCGGCATACTGAAAGCAGACGCGCATCCGTTGCACACGTTCAAGGGCAGGAGGTGCAACCAGATAAGTTGCATCGGTACGGGGTAGCAAACGGTATAATTCAACAGGAACATCTTCACCGGACAATTTACGGATAAGAAAAGCCAATGTCTTGACGTCTCGCAAAAGATTCTCCCGGGTAGGAACAAGCTGGTGATTCAAAACCCGATTGGAAGTCAGACGGAATGTATGCAAACGATTCTGCTCTGCATAAGTAAGTCCGGTTTTGGCACCTACAAAACTGATTCTGGCGGAAAGGTCGGTCATTTGCAGACTCTCATTCTGCATCTCCGAACGACAAATACGTTCCAACAAATCACGCATTTGTTTATAGCCAACAACCAATTCCACACCTTTCTCCCGGCAAACAGCCAGCAGTAGTTCATAAGATTCTATTCCTTCATTTGCTTCCATAAAACAAAGGTACGTGATAAATCTTAATTCTTATGCAAATGAGTGCCTTCAAATACCCGACGATGTTTAAACTTCTTCTGTTATATCTTCTTCCTTCTTGTCTTTTATCATCAAAATACTCATTTCATACAACAGATAAAGAGGAATAGCTACCACACTCAACGTAAAGGGATCGCCCGTAGGAGTGATTATAGCAGCGGCTATCACGATGACAACAACAGCGTGACGACGATATTTCCGCAAGAAAGACTTGTTGACTATTCCCAACAAAGAGAGTAACCAAGTCACCAGCGGAAGTTCAAAAGCAAGTCCCATACAGAGAATCAACATCATAAAATTGTCAATGTATGAATTGAGCGAGAGAATGTTTTCTACTTCTGAACTTAATTGGTAAGTAGAAAGGAAGCGAAGTGTCAACGGGTAGACCATAAAATACCCCAACAAAACACCGATAAAGAACATGAATGTACCTATTGTCAGGGCTTTCCGTACTCCTTTACGTTCATTGGGATAAAGGGCAGGACTAATGAAACGCCATATTTCAAAAAAGAGATAGGGTATGGCAGTCACTACCGACAACATAAAAGCCGTTGACAGATGGATAAAAAAAGGAGCAGCCAAGTTAATATTGACTAACTTCACATGAAAATCTTGCGTAAAAAAATCATCAGTCAGATCGAATTTCTGTCCGATGTATCGTAATAAATCGTAGAATATGAAATCATTGTGGCAAGGTGCCAGTATCACATGATCGAAAAGATAGGGCATAGCTATAAAATAGCCTATCGCCAACACGAACCAAATCCCAATCACCCGAAAGAGTACCTTACGCAGTTCATCCAAATGATCCCAAAAGGTCATTTCTGCCATTCGAACTTTCTTCTTTACTTAGCTGAATCTGCCGGTTTGTCAATTTCGTCTTTCGCCTTATTTATTTCATCTTTCGCTTCATTTACTCCGTCCTTGAAGCTCTTGACCCCTTTACCCAAGCCACGCATCAGTTCAGGAATTTTCTTTCCACCGAAAAGAAGAAGAATAACCAAAGCAATAATAATCCATTCGGAACCGCTGGGCAAAAAGCCTAACAATAATAAGTTTGTCATAAGTTTATTTGATAAGAGGTTTCTACTAGTTGGTGCAAATATAACATTTTCGCCACAGAGTAGCACAGAGTTCCACGGAGTTTTTTATTATTTTGCCCACCCTGTGAAACTCAGTGTTGCTCTGTTATGAACTAATCCTGATAATAAACCCGCTTTACCCGAGTGGATATACTAGTCAACACTTCGTAAGGAATCGTATCCAGTTTATCAGAAAGGACAGTAATCGGAAGATCATCACCGAAGATAATCGCCTGGTCACCCTCACGGCAGTCGATGTCCGTTACATCAATCATACAAACATCCATACAGATATTGCCGACATAAGGCGCTTTTTTTCCATTCACCAGACAGTAAGCGTTTCCACGTCCCAAATGGCGGTTTAATCCGTCCGCATAGCCAATAGGAATAGCAGCAATGCGTGAAGGACGTTCCAAATGTCCCTTTCGGCTATATCCTACCGTATCTTCTGCAGGCACGTCCCGAATCTGAAGAATCGTTGTCTTGAGAGTACTTACATTGTGTATAATCGAATTATCTATCGGACTCACTCCATAAAGTCCGATTCCCAAACGTACCATATCAAACTGTGCACCGGGGAAACGTTCGATTCCTGCCGTATTACAGATATGACGCAGAATCTTATGTGAGAAAGCGGCTTGCAACTCCTGCGAACCTTTCTCAAATAATTCTATCTGCTGACGTGTAAAAGAATCGAATTGAGGCGAATCACTACCTACAAAATGAGAGAACACCGAACGGGCAATCACAGCGTTCTGAGCTTTCAAGCGACGAATCAGCAAGGGAATCTCATCAATGCCAAAACCCAGCCGATGCATACCCGTATCCAATTTTACATGAATCGGAAAGTTGGTGATTCCTTCTTTCTCGGCTGCTTTAATCAAAGCATCGAGCAGGTGGAAATTATAAACTTCCGGCTCCAGTTTATAGTCGAACATAGTCTTGAATGCTGTGAGCTCAGGGTCCATTATGATGATAGAAGAAGTAATACCTGCTTTACGAAGTTCAGAACCTTCATCGGCTACGGCTACAGCCAGATAATCGACATGATGTTCCTGTAATGTCTTGGCTATTTCATACGAACCGGCTCCATAAGCGGAAGCCTTTACCATGCAGATCACTTTCGTTTCGGGATGACGAAGCATCGCACGATAATGATTCAGGTTCTCCACCATTGCACCGAGATTTACTTCCAGAATCGTTTCATGCACTTTCAGTTCCAGTTCTTCGGACAGCAGATCAAAGTTGAACACACGGGAACCTTTAATCAGAATTACTTCCGAATGAAGTGATTTCAGCAGATTCGAAGCCAGAAGAGCTTCTGTATTCGGGAAGAAATAACGTTCCAACGCATCGTCAAAACGAGCGGTACAGGAAGAAATCTCTGCTCCTACGCCAATCAGTTTGTCTATTCCACGACTCCGTACCAACTGTGCCACACGACGATAAAGTGTAGCGGTACTTTGTCCTGTTTCTAAAATATCCGACAAGATTAATGTACGTTTCAATCCTTTCTTCTCCGAACGACGTACCAAAAAATCAAGAGCGATATCCAATGAAGCCAAGTCCGAGTTATAACTATCATTAATCAATACACAATTGTTCTTTCCTTCTTTTACTTCCAAACGCATGGCAATCGGTTCAAGACGTGCCATACGCTCTGTTATCTGATCGGCGGGGGTCATTAAATAGAGGCAGGCTGCCAGACAGTTCAGTACATTCTCTATGGAAGCGTCATCAATAAACGGGATGCAGAAAGTATTATCCATATCCAGATAACGGTAGGAAATAACAGTATGATCTTCTTTCTTAGTCACCCGGCTAATATATAACGGACGTTCAATATCCTTACGGCTCCATGCTATTTCACGAGCTGTCAACATCGACTTTGCTACACAATTGCTGATAAGTTCGTTATCTCCGTTATAAATTACGACATCACAATCTTTAAAAAGAGTCAGTTTCTCCATGCACTTCTCCTGTAATGAGAAGAAGTTTTCCTGATGAGCACCGCCAATATTAGTCAGAATGCCAATAGTCGGCTTTATCATCCGCTTCAAAGCATTCATCTCTCCCATTTCAGAAATACCGGCTTCGAATATGCCCAATTCTGCTTCTTCATTCAGTTGCCAGACCGATAAAGGTACACCAATCTGTGAATTATAGCTACGCGGCGAACGGACAATACGACGGTCGGGACTCAGTAACTGGTGTAACCACTCTTTCACAATCGTCTTTCCATTGCTCCCTGTTATACCGATAATCGGAATTTTAAACTCCTCCCGATGTATTTCAGCCAGCTTCTGCAAAGCCTTTAACGGATTGGCAACGATGAGGAAATTGAGGGTGGAGAGCTTTCCTAGTTCTCCATTCTTAAATTTCTCAAAGTCTTCTTCAGTAACCACAAAGTTACGCACTCCCCGGTCATATAAATCGGGGATATAGCGGGCTCCACTGTTACGTTTCGTAGTCAGGGCAAAGAAAAGAGTTTCTTCCGGGAAACTAAGAGAGCGGCTGTCTGTCAGTAGCCAATCAATTGTCGCTTCACATTCGCCCACACGGCGGGCACCGATACATTCGGCTATGGATTCAATCGTATATGACATAGTTCTGTTTCTTTTTGAAAATCTAAGTACGGGTATTTTCCGATAAGTCGTTCTATTTTTAACACTATTTGTCCTAAAAAGCGTTGATACGCTTCCGATTCGGGATGAAAGGGTTTATGCGCCATATCTTTGCGGATATCCTCCACTTCTGTCATAACCTGCTTTGTTTCAGCAGAAAAAAAGGAATCAGAAAAGCATTTCCACAGGTAGTTCACGGCCAATGGAGACGGATGCAACATATCATCGGCATAAAACCGGTAATCGCGCAATTCGTCAAGTACTATCTCGTAAGCAGGAAAGTAGAAAACCTGCTTCGGAAACAATTGCTGCAAGCGGTCGATTGTAAGCAACAGGGTCGATTTACTAAGTTGATTGGCATGCATTCCGTCACGAATATGCCGGATCGGGCTGACTGTAAAGAGAACCTTCAGATTCGGATTACGTGCCGTCATACCGGCAATCAATGAAGTGTATTCGTTCACAATCTCGTCGACTGACAGGAGCCGGCGGTTAAAATTGCTTTCCGGCAGCTTGTGGCAGTTGGACACTACCCTCCCCGTTTCTTTCTGTTCATAGACGTAGGCGGTGCCGAAAGTCAACATCAACCAATCCAGTTGATGAACCGTCTTATGGGCCTGCTGCAAACGATGATTTATATTCCGGATGACCTCGCCCGCCGTAGCTGCGGAGAATGAGCCATGATGCATCGGGCTATGCCAACACTCCTTATAAGCAAATAAATCTTCCTCCTGATACACCTTCCCTTTTAATATTTCAACTAAGGCTGTTGAAACAGAAAAGGGATTGTAGAGAATACCAAAAGGATTCACATCTACCCTGAATTTGTTTTCCGCCAGTTGCCTACCCATGTTTTCTGCAAAACAGGAGCCCAGCAGAAGTATTTGTCCGGCATGAGTAACAGGCGGCAAGCTTGCGGGCAGTTCAACCTTCGTTCGAAAATCCATATATTTTTTCTCCTTATTAATTCCTTTTCACGAAGCAAAAGTACAATAAAGATGTGTATTCCATTTCAGGTTCCACATTCTTTTCGTATTTTTGCACTAAATTTCCTAGAATCATGAATAATGAACCGATATATAACTTGCTAAACACTATTGATTACCCCGAAGATCTACGGAAACTAAACGTAGAACAACTACCGGAAGTATGCAATGAACTGAGGCAAGACATTATTAAAGAGCTATGCTGCAATCCGGGACATTTCGCTGCGAGTTTGGGGACAGTGGAATTGACCGTAGCCTTACACTACGTCTACAATACGCCTTATGACCGTATTGTGTGGGATGTGGGTCATCAGGCATACGGACACAAGATTCTTACGGGACGACGGGAAGCTTTCTCCACCAACCGGAAGTTGGGAGGAATCCGTCCTTTTCCTTCACCGGAGGAGAGTGAATACGATACTTTCACCTGCGGACATGCATCCAATTCTATTTCTGCTGCTCTCGGCATGGCAGTTGCCGCTGCTCAGAACGGAGATTCCAACCGTCATGTCATAGCTGTCATCGGTGATGGTTCGATGAGTGGCGGACTGGCTTTCGAGGGACTGAACAATTCATCAACCACCTCGAACAACCTGCTCATTATCTTGAATGATAACGACATGGCAATCGACCGTAGTGTTGGCGGTATGAAACAGTATCTTTTCAACATGACAACTTCCAACCGCTACAACCAGCTACGTTTCAAGTTGTCACGAATGCTGTTCAAACTCGGTATTTTAAACGAAGAACGCCGCAAAGCCCTTATACGTTTCGGCAACAGCCTGAAATCAATGGCTGCACAACAACAAAACATCTTCGAGGGAATGAACATCCGCTACTTCGGTCCTATCGACGGACACGATGTGAAGAACCTCGCCCGCATATTACGGGATATAAAAGACCTGCAAGGACCTAAAATCCTGCACTTACATACCATAAAAGGAAAAGGATTCGCCCCGGCAGAGATGCACGCTACCGAATGGCATGCGCCCGGTAAGTTCGATCCTGTCACCGGCGAGCGTTTTATTGCCAATACGGAAGGAATGCCTCCTCTCTTTCAGGATGTTTTCGGAAATACGCTTGTGGAACTGGCCGAAGCCAATCCTAAAATTGTAGGCGTTACCCCAGCCATGCCCAGTGGCTGTTCGATGAACATACTGATGTCTAAAATGCCTAAACGGGCTTTCGATGTAGGAATTGCCGAAGGACACGCCGTCACCTTCTCCGGAGGTATGGCAAAAGACGGTTTGCAACCTTTCTGCAACATCTATTCTTCGTTCATGCAGCGGGCTTATGATAATATCATCCACGATGTAGCTATCCAGAACTTGCCTGTTGTCTTTTGTCTCGACCGTGCCGGACTGGTAGGCGAAGACGGGCCTACTCATCACGGAGTTTTTGACATGGCTTATCTGCGTCCGATACCTAACCTGACGATTGCATCGCCTATGGATGAACATGAATTACGCCGTCTGATGTACACAGCCCAACTGCCTGACAAAGGTCCGTTTGCCATACGTTATCCCAGAGGTCGCGGAGTATTAGTCGACTGGAAATGTCCGCTCGAAGAAATTCCCGTAGGTAAGGGACGGAAATTGAAGGACGGTAAAGACCTCGCAGTTATCAGCATAGGTCCTATCGGAAATAAAGCGGCTACTGCCATTGCCCGTGCCGAAACCGAATCGGGCAAAAGCATTGCACATTACGATTTAAGATTCCTCAAACCACTGGATGAAGGACTGCTGCACGAGGTAGGCCGGAAGTTCCGCCACATCGTTACCATAGAAGATGGAGTGATTCAGGGAGGAATGGGAAGTGCCGTACTCGAATTTATGGCCGACCATGAATATACTCCGACCGTGAAACGCATCGGAATCCCAGATAAATTCGTTCAACATGGCACAATAGCACAACTATACCAACTCTGCGGAATGGATGAAGACAGCATCACTAAAGAACTTTTAAAGCAATGCGCACTTCAGCTAAGCATGAGTGGAGTTAAAGAATTAACCAACTGAAAATGAAGATTATTATTGCAGGGGCCGGTAACGTAGGCACCCACCTGGCTAAATTATTGTCCCGGGAAAAACAGGATATCATCCTAATGGACGATGACGAGGAAAAACTAACCGCACTTAGTTCCAACTTCGATTTGCTGACGGTCACCGCCTCCCCTTCTTCTATTTCCGGTTTAAAGGAAGTAGGTGTGAAAGAAGCCGACTTGTTCATTGCCGTCACCCCGGACGAGAGCAGGAACATGACCGCTTGTATGCTGGCTACCAACTTGGGAGCCAAAAAGACCGTTGCCCGCATCGACAACTACGAATATCTTCTGCCCAAAAATAAAGAATTCTTTCAGAAACTGGGCGTAGACTCCCTGATTTATCCGGAAATGCTTGCCGCTAAAGAAATCGTATCTTCCATGCGCATGAGCTGGGTACGCCAATGGTGGGAGTTCTGTGGAGGTGCTCTGATCTTAATAGGTACCAAGATGCGTGAAAAAGCGGAGATTCTGAATATTCCACTCTATGAATTAGGTGGCCCGAATATCCCCTACCATGTGGTAGCCATTAAACGTGGAACAGAAACAATTATCCCGCGTGGAGATGACGTTATCAAATTGCATGATATTGTTTATTTTACGACCACCCGCAAATATATCCCTTATATCCGGAAAATTGCCGGTAAAGAAGATTACGCCGATGTGCGTAATGTGATGATTATGGGCGGAAGCCGCATTGCTGTCCGTACTGCACAATACGTACCGGACTATATGCAGGTGAAAATCGTAGATAACGATATCAACCGTTGCAACCGCCTGACTGAGTTATTGGATGACAAGACTATGATTATCAACGGAGACGGCCGTGACATGGATCTTCTGATTGAAGAAGGGTTGAAGAATACAGAAGCCTTCGTCGCCCTGACCGGAAATTCCGAAACCAACATTCTTGCCTGTCTTGCCGCTAAACGTATGGGCGTGGAAAAGACGGTGGCAGAAGTAGAAAACATTGATTATATCGGCATGGCCGAAAGCCTTGACATCGGTACGGTTATTAACAAAAAGATGATTGCCGCCAGCCATATTTACCAAATGATGTTGGATGCGGATGTATCCAATGTGAAATGCCTGACTTTTGCCAATGCAGATGTAGCGGAATTCACCGTGCCGGCAGGTGCCAAGATTACCAAACATTTTATCAAAGACCTTGGCCTTCCGAAAGGAACCACTATCGGAGGTATGATTCGTAATGGTGAAGGAGTACTTGTAACCGGTGACACGCTGATACAACCGGGCGACCATGTCGTTGTGTTCTGCCTGAGTATGATGATTAAAAAGATTGAGAAATTCTTTAATTAAGTATTAGGTTTTAAGTATTAACCGCAGCTTGTTTATGATTAACTCAAAGATGATATACCGCATCATAGGATTCCTGCTTCTGATAGAAACAGCTATGCTGTTATGTTGTGGAGCTGTCTCTCTTTTCTACAAAGAAAACGATTTGCAGAGTTTCCTGATTTCATCCGCTATCACCACAGGCGTCGGTATATTGATGCTTGCAATTGGCAAAGGTGCGGAAAAGTCGCTCAACCGTCGTGACGGATATGTCATTGTCAGTACTGCCTGGATTGCATTCTCGCTTTTCGGAATGTTACCTTATTATATAGGTGGATATATCCCGAGTATTACGGACGCTTTTTTCGAGACGATGTCCGGATTCAGTAGTACGGGGGCTACCATTATGAACAATATTGAATCAATGCCACACGGAATCCTTTTCTGGCGGGCAATGACACAATGGATAGGAGGTTTGGGAATTGTATTTTTCACAATTGCCGTTCTGCCGATTTTCGGAATGGGAGGCATTCAGGTATTCGCTGCCGAAGCCAGCGGTCCTACTCATGACAAAGTACATCCCCGTATCGGCGTTACCGCCAAATGGATATGGGGTATCTATGCCGGAATGACAGGAACGCTGATTGTATTGCTCGTATTCGGCGGCATGAGTGTATTTGACAGTATTTGTCATGCTTTCACGACGACCAGTACCGGAGGATTCTCGACCAAACAAGCTAGCATTGAATATTACCACTCTCCTTATATAGATTACGTAATATCCATTTTCATGTTTCTTTCAGGTATCAACTTCACTTTATTGTTGTTGATGTTCAACGGAAAGATCAAGAAATTCATCCATGACGCAGAGCTGAAGTTTTATTTTATCTGTGTATCTTTTTTCACAATATTCATTGCCTTCTGGCTCTATCGAACCTGTGATATGGGAGTAGAGGAAGCTTTCCGTAAATCATTGTTTCAAGTGATTTCATTACAGACTTCTACCGGTTTTGCCACAGCGGATTATATGCTTTGGCCCTCCATTCTTTGGGGGTGCCTGATTGTGGTTATGTTGATAGGAGCTTGTGCGGGCAGCACGACAGGAGGTATCAAATGTATTCGTATGGTGATTCTCTTTAAAGTAGCAAAGAATGAGTTCAAACATATCCTGCATCCTAACGCCGTACTACCGGTACGGGTTAATAAACAGGTAATCTCTCCTTCGATTCAATCAACGGTACTGGCATTCACATTTCTGTATGCAGTTATCGCCATTATCAGCATACTCATTATGTTGGGTTTCGGAGTAGGATTTCTCGAGTCAATCGGAACCGTTGTTTCAAGTATGGGTAATATGGGACCGGGCCTCGGTACCTGTGGCCCGGCCTATTCGTGGAGTGAGTTACCCGACGCTGCAAAATGGCTACTTTCTTTCCTTATGCTCCTCGGACGTTTGGAATTATTTACGGTATTACTGCTCTTCAGTTCCGATTTCTGGAAAAAGAACTAAACGAGTATTGACATAGATCAATTGGAGTGCTAAAAAAACCTTTTTTGCTACTTAGAGTTTGCAAAAAGTATAAATATAAATCCTATATTTGCAGCCGTTATAAGAGAAAGATGAAACAAAGCTTAAAATTCGGATTACTTTTGGTACTGGCTTTGCTAATTCATTGCGTCACTAATGGAACA